>ENA-UESE01000181-UESE01000181.1-human-gut-metagenome-genome-assembly--contig:-NODE-181-length-99121-cov-16.312639_pt1 | contig 99121 bp, 69 predicted proteins | sample MGYA00242995_ERZ507996 | MGnify/ENA primary metagenome ERZ507996 (study PRJEB26167, sample SAMN06115489) | human gut metagenome | host: Homo sapiens | place: China:Sichuan | collected 2015-04-15...
GCACCGCTGGCCCTTCAGGGAGCTTCAGCAGAAGATAGTGGACAAAGCTTGTAGAGCGGGTATCGAAGTGATCTTCGTTGACCCTCGCTATACGTCGCAAACCTGTCCGCATTGCAATGCCATCGGAACACGGCAGAAGCACCGATTTGTTTGCAAGAACTGTGGTTACAGAGCGCACAGCGACCTCAATGGAGGTCGGAATCTGCAACGTCTGGGTTGTCTGCTGATAACCCAGGGGCTGGTGTAAACAAGCCCTATGTTGAGCCTGCTTTAGCAGGTGACAATAAAGCTTTCGACTTTAGTCGAGAGTTGTTTACTCTGCCCGACCAGTCAGCCAGCGCCACAGTGCTTTCCACTATTGATGTCGTGGCCTCCCGGGTATTTTGTTTCGAGAATTTTCCATAATCGGGTAGGAGCCCGTGGATTATTTCCACGGGCGTCCTCCCACACCACGTGGCGTACGGTTCTCGTACCACGCGGTTGTGAGCAGTCATCGGAGTTATCTCCGTCCTCTCTGTTCTTCTGCTTGCATCCCCTGTTCCCTTTACCTACCTCAGTAGACAACTCTGTTCCGCAGAGTTCTCATTCCGAGGCGCTCCCGTGTGGAGCATTCAGGCAGCTCAGAAAGAGGTGCGCGCAGCAGGAGGGAACTGACTCGCTTCGGTCCTTCCTCGAGTTACGAGTACTATGACCTCTGCTGACTCCTTACGACAAGTTTTGCTCCGGAGTTCGCACTCCGTCCGTAAGGCCTCCCAGGGTAAGGGCACGATCTTTCTCGTCATCTATCCGCCGCATTTGGGAAACTCAAATGAACCTGTGCCAGGTCGCTGCCGTCATGCGAGCGGCCAGGGCGAACGCAACGGGAAAGACGGAAAGCCACTGAGGCGGATAGTTGGGATGCATGATGGCCACGATCCCGAGGCAGACCGCAAGGAGCTGCAGGGAGAGGGAGGCGGTCCACCAGGTGGGACTCGGCGCGTGGTACTCGGCTTCGCGGATGCGGCGTCTCACGAATCCGTCGACAATCAGCGCGAGAATGAAGGGCATGAGTGCGATGGTGCCCGCGGTCATGACGGCAAGGCGCTGGGTCGCCATCACGAAGAGGCTCTTCATGGCACGCAGCCACTCGGTCTGGGTCGTACGCTCGGCGGCCCTGCCGATCTCGGCAAACTCGTCCTTCGTCATCGGTGAGCCGCCGTAGGGTCGAAGCGTGTAGCGGTCGGGGACGCCCGAGACCCAGACGAGCCCGTCGAGATATTCAACCGCCAGATTCGCGGCCGTCTCGGGCATGGGAATCCCCTCGCCCGTTCTCAGCATCAGCGCCTCTCTCAAGGCCGTCTCCTCGAAGATCTCGGGCGGGGTTCTGGCTGGCAGCCACATCACCATGAGGATGAGAACAAGCGCGGTCGCGGTCAGCATGTACTTCATCATTTTGTTCCAAAGGGATTTGAATGGATGCGGTCAGTCGTCGGAGAGAAGGATCGGAATCCTACCCTTGTAGAGCCTGCCGCCCGAGACGCTTGCGAAGAACTCGGTGTTGGGCAGTCGGCCGAGAACGTCGGGCGGGACGACTTCGTCACGCCGCCCCTGGATGCTGCGCGTGACGGAGGCGCGAAAGTCCGGAACGGGAGAGCCGTCGGCCGATGAGGAGAGCGAAGCGGAGGTCGACCAGACGGTGGTCTTCCCGAACGTTTCGCAGATGAATTCCTGCGTGAGGCGGTCCTTGCTTCTCAGCGCAATCAGGTTGTTGAAGTTGCCGAGCGCCATGCGGGCGCGGCTGTCGCTCCCGAGTCTTGCTGCAAGATCGCTCACCGTCTGCATGGCTGCGGTGACGCGAATGCCGGCTTCGAGCCCCTTGTTGAGGAGCTCGATCATGGGACCGTTGATGACGTTGGCGGTCTCGTCCACGAAGAGCGAGACGGACTTCACGTCGGTACCCGATTCGCCTCGGTTGTATCGCTTGCCGGCATAGGCCGTGAGGTCGGCGAGGATGATGGAACCGAGCGCGCCGGCGACGGTCGAGTCGGGGAGCGCGTCAAGGCCGAGATAGAGAATGTCGCCGCCTTCAACAACCCTCTCCACCGTCACGATCGGACGCTCGTCGTCGGGATCGAACGGATCGGGCGAGAAGCTCTTGGCAAGTGTGCCGCCCGTGAGCATCGAGAGAACGGGCTGTAGCGAGGCCGTGATCTTCGCGTAGTGTTCACGGTTGTGACGAAAGACGGCGATAAGACCGCCCACGACAGCGTTTGCGTCACCTTCGTCCTTCTTGCCGACGGTCTCCTCCCAGAGGGCGACGGCAGCGGTGAGCTCGATGCTCGCATTGGCGGCGGGCGGACAGATGTTGCGCTTGTCCATGCGCTCGACCTGTTCCTCCCAGTCGTCGATGCCTGCGTCCCGGAAGGATCGGGCCAGAGCCTTCTTGAGAAGCGGATCGATGCCGCCTTCGAGAAGACGGCGCAGCCCCAGAAGACTCGGCCTTTCGGTCACGTAGAAGAGTCCTTCGACGGCAACGTTGACGGCCATCCAGGCGAAGTTGCCGAAGGCCCCGCTGTCGGGCGGCATGACGGCCGCAATGCGGGTGGCAAGTTCCGTGGGACGCGTCCATGCGCCGAGCGGATCAAGTCTGACGCCCGTTTCGGGAAAGGCGGGATGGAATTCGAGAGGAGCGGGACGACCCGCGATCTCGGCCGCCTTCCAGACGGCGTTGCGAAGACGCTTGCTGCTCTTGGGGTCGATGACGATGACGGGTTCACCCCGAAGGATCGCCTGGGTGACGAGGCTCGTGAGCATCACGCCCTTCCCTGCCTGAGTCGTGCCGACGATGAGCGTGCCGCCGCCGAGACTCGAGAGCGGACGCACGATGTCGTCCTCTTCGGTCGCACCGATCCCGTGAATGATGGGACTTCCGATGTCTCCGGCCCCGAGCGGGTCCGGTAGTGAGAGCGCCTTGCGGATGCGCTTCGGGACGATCACGGGCTTGACGGGTGTGGCGGCAAGTTCATAGAGCGCCTGGGCGTGTGCGGGAGTCCACTCGAATCCGCGGCCGATCCAGAGGTTCTTGACGAGCCTGCCTTCGCGGCCTGCATTGAAGCGCATCGAGTCGAGAAGCGCAATCCGGCCCGCTTCGTAGCGGGCGACAAGACGCTCGCGGGCGGTTTTCCTTGCGGGGTCGACAGCCTTCTTCTCGTCCATCCCCTTTTCACGAAGAATGCGGATGAGGTCGCCCGCGTGAATGAAGGCGGGCGCAAAGCCTGCGAGCGGAATGCGGCGGGAGGCGGTCCGGAGTGCTTCGGCGGTGCGCACGACGCCCATGAGGCCGAGGACGGAGGCCAGGCCCGCGCCCCACCAGCCGGGGACCATGGCAGCGGTGGTGCCTGCGGCTGCAAATCCCGCAGCCGCGCTCCAGCCCTCCCATGCGGGCCGCCAGCCCGTGAGTCGCGAGGAGGATACGCCGCTCGTGACGGCTTCTGTTGTCTTCATTCTTTTGTTCTCCTTTTTATCAGGCCTTCTCGTAGGCGCGTTCCCTCGGCTTCCAGCCGACGGCGCGTTGGAGAGCCCTGAAGGCTTCGGTCCCCTTCGGGGGATCGCGGTCGATCGCCTCCATGTCGAGGACGCGCGGCCAGTGGCCCTCGGTTTCTTCAACGGTTCGGCCTTCGCCGTTGACGAATCGGACGACGGAGCGCACGGAATGCCGGTTGATGACGACGCCCGTGAGTTCGATCGAACCGTCCTTTGCGCCCCTGAGGCCGGGGTCGTATCGAGCGGCACGCGAGGCGGAGGATCCCGTCATCCGCACACGGCGAATGGGCGAGGCCCTCATGTGTCGTACGCCTTCGGCAAAGGGCATGGCCTTGACTCTCAGGAGGATCCCCGCTTCGGCCGGATCCTCGATCCATCCGACGGGGAGCAGGCTCTCGGGGACGAAGACGCCCTCGGGATGCACGAGCATGACGGCGTCGTCCCGGGTGTTCACGGCTTCGAGCGCCCTTGCGAGCGCCGCTGCCTTGTCTGAAGCTTCGAGCTCAGAGGGGACGGACAAAGCCCAGCACTGTCTTGCCACCGTGCCGCCCGACCTGGCGCTTGACGACGGACGCTTTTCAAAGAGTGCGGGAAAGCGCACGGGAAGGGATTCGCCTGCGGCGTCCGCCGCTCGGCGGGCGTTCGCAACCAGCATGTCGCAGTCGGTGAGGCGCAGCCACGCGCCCTCGCCCGCCATGCAGTCCGAGTCCGTGAGCCAGAGCGGATTGCCCGCTTCATCGGTCATCGCGAATCCGTCGGCAACGAGGATTTCGGCTGCAACGTCGGGTTCGTCGGGGACGTCTCGAAAGAGCCACTTGTCGTCGGCGGTGGCGGCAATGGCGGTGAAGCCCTCGGGCCAGCGAAGTGCGAGGCCGTCGTCGGCCCACACGACGGGCGAGTCTCCGCGGTTGAGACGCCAGTGTCCGTCGTAGAGCCTCTGGCTGAATTCGGCACGATAGACGGATGCAAAGCCGCGAAGAAGCGGACTTTTGCCCTCTCGTCTTGCGGCCTCGGCCGCGCGACGGTTGATCGCCCATTCGCGACCGCGGGCTGCGGCTTCAGCAATCAGGCGTTCGGCCTCCGTCTGGCCGGCCGCATAGGTGACGGCGGCCTTGAGGGCCGTGAGAACGGTCTCGCCGTCGGGGCGCTCGATGACGCCGAGCCACATCAGGGTTTCACGAGGGACGACGAGACGAAGGACGTCGGCGTTGAGCGTTGGGAGTCTTCCCGCAGATTCGCGCGCCGTGTGGCGCTCGAGCCTCATTACGCGCCCGATCTCGTGCACGCAAAACGACAGTGCCGTTTCTTCAGAAGGATTGAAGCGGCTCGTGACGGTGAAGGTGCCCGTGGCAGGATCCTCGCTTCCCGCCTCGAGCTTCAGTGCGGCGAGCTTGCGGCTGTCGCTCATGAGACCGGCGAGTGCGGAGGCGATTCGCAGGCGAAGCGTCCAGTCGTCACGAATGCCCGGCGCGAGTTCGGGACCGATCACGCGTGCGTCGACCGCATTGATCGCGCCTCTTGCAAACATGAGGCCGGCTTCGAAGAGGCCGTCCGGCCCCGACCAGAGACCCCTTTCGTCTCGAGGAAGTCCCTGGACCATCGCGGCCCAGCCCGCCATGGCGGGCATGAGGTGCGCTTCGAAAAGCTTGCGTGATCCCACGGCCATCCTCAGTTGCTCGACGGCGGCCCTGTGACGAAGGAGCATGCGGACGGGATCCTCAGGCGCGAGGATCGTGCGCAGACGCCCGTCGGCGGGATGCGCGACAAGACAGTCATCGGGATCCGTGTCGGAGAGAGGCACGGGCCTGCGCATCGGGTCAGACGCGTACCCCGAGACGGCGCTCTGCCACTGCTCGGGGCCTCCGGAGGCGCGCGTGAGGAATCGTGTTTCTGTGGGCTGCATGGGAGATTGGAGAGAGGAAGGACGCAAGGCTGGATGCGGGGTGAAATGGGTGAAACAGGTTCGCAGTGCGCCGGCCTCTTCGTGTGAGGATGATGCGGAGAATGATGGGCGGGAGACGGAACGGGCGCGAAGAGGACACCGCACTGCGGCCTCAGGCAGGGAGCCTGAAGCGAAGGGAGATGATTGAAGAATCGACGGCGGCCGGACGACGGAGGAGAAGTCCTCCGTCGATCCCGGTCGTGTCGAAAAGTCGAAGACGCGTGCCTTCAAATGCCCCTTGGGTTTCGCCTATGCGGCGATCCCGCGGAGCTTGCCCGCAAGGCCCGAAAGGACCTTTGCAACGGCCCGCGGAAGGTCGGCGATCTTTTCGGCCTTGGCGATGATGCTCCCCTTTGGGGTGCTGTGCCTGCCGATGCCCACCATTGCGACGGCGATGCCGCGGTCTTCCAGTGCCTTGACGAGGTTGTCGACCGGCCCCTTGGGGAACCAGCCGTCGGTGATGACGAAGACGATCTTCGCGGGCTCCGGTCTTTGATCGAGAACGATCGCAGAGTGAAAGAGCGCCTGAAGGATCGGCGTCGCACCGAACCCCGGAAGGAAGTCGACGTGCTTGAGCGCACGGCTCACCGGCGTGTTGAAGTCCGCCGCGCAGGTGACGCTGCGACGGTTCGGGCCGGGGAAGATCGTCATGGATGCCTTCACGCCGGTCACCGCACGGAGCGCCTCAAGGAGGCGGATGCAGGCGACCTTGGCAAGCGTGATCGCCTCGCCTTCCATGGAACCCGAAGCGTCGAGAATGATCTCGACGACCGCTTCGCGACCCGGACGCACGAGCTCGCGGCGGAAGACAGCCGTTTCACCCGTGGAGGCGAGCGCAAGCGCATCTCCGTCGAGCTCCTCTCCACGTTCGTCGAGCCTGTCGAGGTTCGACTGCGGGTGGATGAGCGCGCTCTGAAGAAGCCTTCTGAGCGATGCGCTGTTGGCGAGCGCCCTGTAGAAGAGACGGCGGTTCATCGCCGCCTTCTCAGGCTGCAGCGTCGGATACTCGCGGTCATTGGCGAAGTGGCGCTCGGGCGAAGCGAAGTTCGGATCGCCGTTGCCGGATTCACCGTTGCCGATGAGCTTGCGGAAGCTTTCCTCCTCGGGCTCGCGATCGGGCCACTGCCGTTGGTCGGAAATGACCGAGAGGCATCGGGCGTTTCGGTTGATCGCCTCAAGCTCGGGGTGCATCAGACGCGGATCACCCTCGGGGGCCACCGCGCCGTCGTCGTCGAAGAGAAGCGACTGGCCTTCGCCTGCCGCTTCCTCGACAGCCTTGAGCGCCTTGTTCTTCTCGGCGCGGATGCACCGCATGACCTTGTGCGCGAGCTCCACCGCCGCCTCCGTGGAGTCGAGCGGAAAGGCTGCGCGCACGATCTTCAGGACGCGGGCCATGGGCCTTGGTCCGAAGAGCCGGTCGCACTCCCCGCGAAGGTTCGCGGAGATCTCCTCGAACATGTCGATCCCGAGCACCTCGAATTCGAGGGTCGTGAGCAGCATCATTGCGAAGACGTGTGCGGGCTCAAGGTCGTTCGGATTGCTCCAGCCGGCCGTCCCCGTCGCCTCGTGCGCCTTGAAGAGCACGAGGCGCCAGAGAAGGTAGCCTTCGTAGTCCGCTGCACCGAGCTTGTCCACGCGGATGTCCTCGAAGACGTTCGCGAGGTCGCGAACGCCGGGATCGCCGATCCCCTTCATCGCCGCGAAGTTGGTGTACATCACGTGATGACGTTCGTGGCATCCGTGTCCGTAGACGTAGATGGACGCGAGCTTGTGGCCGAGGTCGATGGGACCGAGCCAGATCACGCGCCCGTTCGTCATCGGGGTCTGCGTAAACTCGACGCGGATGTTGTCGCGGCGGCAGAGTCCCTGGAAGACCAGAGGCGCTGCAGCCTCGATGACGAGGCCCGAGGCCTCCGTGCGGAGGATCTCGAGCGCTGCATCCACGGCGGTGGTGGCGAGCCTCTGCTTTTTCGCTTCGGCGGTTTCGACGTCTTCCACGATTACGGTGCGCATCGTTCGCCTCCTTCGGAAAGGATGTTGAACGGATGTTGCACTGCAACCGCAGCGGGGGCCTGATTCCCGCGCATGTCAAGACTGCGTTTCATGACGGTCGTCTCTCAAATGAATGAGGAGACGTCCGTCCCCGAGAGGGATGAAGCATCCCCTCGGGGTTGATGAAAAGGTCCTTCCGACGATTGTCAGACGGACGCTGTCTTGAGCGCAGAGCCCGTGGCGTTCTTGAGGACCATTCTGGCGCGTGACACCCTCATCTCGTGAATGAGGTTGCCGATCGCCGTGACCGCCAGCGTCTCCGCCGCTTCGCGAGCGGTGGAGTCGAGGGCTTCGGTCAGACTGGTCCTGATGATCCTGCGAAGAGGATCATCGTCGGAAGCTGCGGGCATCCTTGCGGCATCGAGCATCATGTTCCGCATTCTCGAGAGGACGCGGAAGCTGAGCGGGACGGCTCTGGACTCGAAGCCGATGGCCTGAGCCTGAGCCGCGGCCCTGCTGTCGGCTCCAAGACGCGCGAGCGCCTTGAAGAGCCTGTCGAGGACCTCGGGCTCGAACTCCGCGAGCCAGTCCTGATCGGCCGTCGCTGCAAGCAGGGAGGCTTCCTCGGCTTCGCCGAGACCTTCCATGCGCATGTGCCAGAAGCGGTCGATGACCGACCTGTCCTGGATCTGACGACCGAAGAACCCTTCGTCGATCTCGCTCGAATGGCCGCGCGTGTTGTCGGTGACGATCACGCGGGTCATGGAATGCGGAACGACGAGTTCGCCGGTTGCGCCGTTGTCGAGCGGAAGCCCCTCAAGAATGTCGTTGCAGCTCACCCACATGTCTGCGGGTGCTGCGCTGAATTCATTGATGAGAAGCGTCCAGCCGTGCTTCCAGGCGAGAAGCGCAGGACCGTCGATCCAGCGGGTCTCACCGCCCTGAAGAGCCCAGTGACCGAGAAGCTCGCGGCGGTCCATGCGGGCGCGTGCAGTGACGCTCACCACGGGAATGCCGAGGCGGGCGCAGAACTGCATGGCCGTGCTGGTCTTGCCGGAGCCCGACGGACCCGACACGTAGATCGGTTCACGACGAGCGAGGTTCCACCACGCGGCGAGCGTGCGATAGTGCGCCTCGTTGAAGAAGTGGCACGGGTTCAGGACGGGGATGCGGGTGCTGGCGAAAGCAGGAAGCGTTTCGACTTGGTAGCCCAGGCAGTCGCGTTCGCCGGCGAGATGTTCGCCGAAGACGGAGGCCGGGACCGTGCGGGTTGCGGGAGTAAGATGGGAGAGATTGATGTCGGGAGTCATTTTGTTTCCTTTGAAAAAAGAAAACGAGGACGCCCGACCCCATGTACCCCGCATGTGCAGGGCCCCGAGGGCAAACGCCCTCGTGGGGTTGAAGATGTGACGCGCGCCTTCTTCAGATGAAGAGGCGGCGGAGATTGTGCTTGCTTGACCGGAGTCTGCAGCATGCACGTTGCAGCTGTTAAGCACCTTCATGATGCACCGCCCCACCCCGTCTTGTCAAAGGGAACCTGAAAATTCGCCATTTCCCGTCAGAAGAAATTTTCCTCGGGGCGCAGGGCGCATAACCCCGTCCCGAGAGGCGCCTTGTGCTCAAGCGCCGCCATTGGCAGCCCTCCTGAATCGCCAGCGTGTGGCGCGTTTGCAACGAAAAAGGCTCTAACAAATACCATGTTTGCGGTATTCGGAACGCGTCCCGATCCCCCTGTCACGCGTCCACACCATTGCCGTTTTCAATGAGAACGATTGTCGGCAAGCCTTCTCCTGCAATGAGAATGAGTCGCATTGCCGTTTGCGAACGACAGTTCGATTCGAGCGGAAAGTCATTGGAAGCCATTCTCCACGGTTCGTGATGACGCTTGCGAAATGAGAATGGATCGCATTAGAGTTTCATCCGACATTTCCAAGCTGCTCCCGCCTTCGGGAGCTCGCAAACCATCAGGAGCATTCAAATGTTCAAGAAGTCCATGGCCGCGCTTGCGGTTCTCAGCCTTTCCGCGGGCCTTGCCTCCGCCTCTGAAGTCACGCTTTACGGCATCGTCGACAACGGCCTCCTCTACAAGCATTCCAAGGTCGAGACCAACGGCGTTTCGACGAAGACCGACTCCTTCGCTCTTGAGAGCGGCATCTCCTCCCCGTCCCGCTTCGGCATCAAGGGTTCCGAAGATCTTGGCAACGGCATGACCGTGAGCTTCAAGCTTGAAAACGGCTTCAACGCCGACGACGGCAGCTTCGGCGACGACCGCCTCTTCAACCGCGAGTCCTCCCTGACGCTCTCCGGCGACTTCGGCAAGCTCTCCTTCGGCCGCATGGGTGCGATCGGTTCCGCCGCCGGCGACTTTGACGCCGCCTTCGCCATCGGCGACGCCTTCGACGGCGGTGACGGCGACGTCTTCGGCTTCGCCACGTCCGACCGCTACGACAACATGGTCACCTACCAGACGCCGAGCTTCTCCGGCTTCCAGGCCACGGTCCAGTACTCGCTCAACGAAAGCAGCGTCGACAACACGAAACGCGAAAACTCCTCTCAGGTCGACCGCTACCTCGGCCTCGCACTGACCGCTGAACTCGGTGCTTTCCAGAGCGTGCTCGCCTATGAAACCCAGAACTACGCCTCCTTCGGTGACAAGGCTCAGGCCAACACCGAAGACGGTCAGGTCGTCTACCTCGGCGGCAACTACGACTTCGAAGTCGCCAAGGTCTTCGTGATGGGCCAGTACTTCAAGGGCCTCGCTGAAAATCCGTTCGCAGCCGACGCCTTCGAAGGACATCCTGTTGACGGTGAAGGCGTCAAGGGCTTCGGCGCTCACGTCGGCACGATCGTCCCGGTCGCGGGCGGCGACTTCACGGGCGGCCTCTACTACGTCGACTCCACGGTCAAGTACGCCGAGGAAGACGCCGACGGCAAGTACTACGGCGTCGCCCTCAAGTACGAATACCCGCTTTCCAAGCGCACCTCCGTCTATGGCGGCACGGGCTGGTACAAGGCCAAGGTCGACTACTCCGCCGACGACGTCTACAAGGAAGAGGCCTACCAGGCCTACCTCGGCCTCACGCACTGCTTCTGATGAGGCTCATGCATTGATCCTTCGGTCTGCATGGGAAAGATTGGTTCCGCGGACCGGGATTAAGGGTTGAAAAACAGGACGGGCGGCTCCCAGTGAAAAGTCGCCCGTTTCCTTTGCGCCGATCCACCCCCATCGAGTCTCATCCCCTATGCGGATGTACGGCTGGGTGTCATTTACAAACACCTGCAGGAGAGCCCTTTACAAGACACCCTCCCCCGCCCTTGAACGTCAGTCTCCTGGGCCAGTTGTTGCAAATTAGCAACACTCCGCACGCAAAACACATATTTTTACAACCGAGCCTGACGTCACGATCGCCCCTTTCTGAAGGCCACTCTTACCGCCCTTCGGGAATACCCTTTCTTCGCGAAAAGAAGCCCGCAAACCCTCGCGCATCAAGGGGAGCGCGTATTTCGTCCGGATCCGCATAAGTCTTCCCGAAGTGCCCTGCGTCGCTCGCAGACGCGCGTTTTCAATTGCCCGGACGTCGTTGAGATGGGTTTGCGTACCGCCCGCATCGGCACTAGATTTATGTTGCGATCAATTCAAACCCATTGAGCCTCCGGAAACGGAGGAAATTGGAGAAATACACAAATGTTCAAGAAGTCTCTCGCCGCGCTCGCCGTTCTCGGCGCTGCCGCCGGCTATGCCTCCGCTGCTGACGTGACCCTTTTCGGCGTCGTCGACACGGGCCTCATCTACACGCACCAGTCCTTCGACGATTCCAAAGAAGCTGACGTCAACAAGTTCTCCATGGACTCCGGCGTCTCCTCCGCCTCCCGCTTCGGCCTGAAGGGCACGGAAGAACTCGGCAACGGTCTCAAGGTCGGCTTCAAGCTCGAAAACGGCTTCCAGTCCGATTCCGGCGCACTCAAGTCCGAAAAGCGCATCTTCGACCGCGAAGCTTCCGTCTCCGTCTACTCCGACTTCGGTACGCTCTCCATGGGCCGCATGGGCGGCGTTGGCTCCGGTGCCGGCACGTATGACCTCGTCCTCGCCACGGCTGATGCCTTCGACGGCGGCGACAACAACGTCTTCGGCTTCGCCACCTCCGACCGCTACGACAACATGGTCACGTACCAGACCCCGAAGTTCGCCGGTCTTCAGGCTACGGTCCAGTACTCCTTCAACGAAGACTCCGTCGAGGAAACGGCTCGTGAAGGCTCCTCCGCCGTGAACCGCTACAGCTCCGCCGCTCTTACCGGCGACTTCGGCGCTCTCCAGACGGTCCTCGCCTACGAATTCCAGAATTACAAGTCCTTCGGTGTTGCTGCTGAACATGACGACGGCCAGATCGTCTACCTCGGCGGCAACTACGACTGCGGCTTCGCCAAGACCTTCGTCATGGGCCAGTACTTCAAGGGCATCAAGGCCGGTCAGCTCACCGCCATTTCTGATGCCGACGCCGAAAAAGTCGACACCGCTGGCAACAAGTACTCTGCCGACGGCGTCAAGGGCTACGGCGTTCACCTCGGCACGATCGTCCCGGTCGCCGGCGGCGACCTGACGATTGCAGCCTACTTCACGGACTTCGCCGTCGAATATGCTGACCACGACGATGATGCCAAGAGCTACGCCTTCGGTGCCAAGTACGAGTACTACCTCTCCAAGCGCACTTCCGTCTACACGGGTGCCGGCTTCGCTCAGGTCAAGTATGACGATGAAGGCTCCGACAAGACGACCCAGGCCTACCTCGGTCTGACGCACCGCTTCTAACCGGATCCTTCAGTGCCCGGACCTGATCCTCAGCACTGAGTCATCCTGAAGCAAGGGCCGGCGGGCTCCGAAAGGAGCCCCCGGCCTTTTTCATGTCCACCGTTTTCGTGCGCCTTTCCCTTCCCTTTCATCAACGACAAGCTTCGCGATTCGGGACCACGCCGCCATCCGACAAAGCACCCGCTCAAAAGAAAGACCGCCATGCGTGAAGCAGGACGGTCTTGTCGTCTGGTGCCCTCAAGAGAGGGGATCCACTTGTCAGCGGACGATCAGGAGCGGCACCTCACACTCGCTCGCAACCGTCATCGTGACGGAGCCGAGCAGCGTGGCGGAGACGGAACTGTAGCCGTGGGAGCCCATAACGATCATGTCGTAGTTCTCTTCCTCGGCGTGTTCGGCGATGACGTCGCCCACGTCGCCGTAGAGCGTCTTGGTCGAGACGTTCATGCCGGCGCGCGTGAGAATGGACTCGACCTCGTTGGCGATCGTGCCCGTTTCGGCAAAGCCGTTGGCCTGTTCGTCCTCAGCGCTCTTCTGAACGTGGATCAGCGTGAAGGACGTGCCCTGTTCGAAGAGGTCGACATGCTCCGTGAAGAAGCCCTGGACGCGAAGCGACTGGTCGGGCTCGTCAAGGCAGATCGCGATGCGCTTCAGGGACTCGGAAGTCGGCATACGTTCGCGGATGAGCAGAATGGGACGATGAGAGTGCGCCACGACGTCGTTCGAGACGGAGCCGAAGAGCAGGCTGTCAAGCGGGCCCTTGCCGTGCGTGCCCATCACGACCATGTCGGCCGAAAGCTTGTCGCCGGCGGAAACAATGGTCTGGACGGGAGAGCCGACGCCGTAGTCGAGCGTCACGCTGGCGGGAAGCGTGCCGCAGCGGTCAATGATGGAGTCGAAGACGGTCTTCGCCTCCTCGCGGTAGAACTCGTCAAGGGTGTCAGGGTCCGTCGCAAAGCGGATGCGGTCCGAAGCGGGCTCCTGCGCGTAGAAAATGTGGATCTCGGGATCCTTGCCGAAGAGAGCGGGCTTGCCCGTCGCCCAGAAGGCGGCGTTCTTGCTGCATTCGGACGCGTCGATGGGAATAAGAATCTTCATTTTTGGTCCTCCTCAGAGGTGCTCCTCGACGCAGGGTCCGTCGGAACGGTCGGAACGAAAGGGAGGCGTCGAATAACACCCTTGTGCCCCTTATCTTATAGAAAGAATCGGACCTTCGGGAGGAAAAATCGACATATACCCCCTATTTGATAGCACTTTTGCGTCACGAGTGAGCGCCCCTTGACCCCGCCCTCCTTCACGGGCCGTCTTTACACGGCAAAATCCCTCCAAAGGTCATGCAGGAAACGAGACACGCATAGGAAAAGAGCCGCCGGAAGCTTTCGTTCCGACGGCTCCTGATTGTTTGGACCGGGTCTTTTTTACCTGTCTTTGGCTTCCGCCACAACGAGCGTGAGACCGACTGCACGCAACGAGTCGAGCAGCACCTGAAGCGTCGGATTGCCGGACTTGCCGAAGGACCTGTAGAGGACCGCGCGGCCGATGCCGCTCGCCATGGAAACCTGGCTCATGCCGCGGCAGCGGAAGAGCTGGCCGATGCTCGCAGCGGCATCGGAGGCGGATCCATTGTTGAAGGCCTTGCAGATGTTGTCCATCTGAACCTGGTTATCCTCGAGGGACTTGGGCATGAGGACCGTCTTGTGCGAATTCATTCTGATCATCAGTTTCTCTCTGTATATTTTCGAGTTGAGATTCGGCCTTCAGCGGCGGCTCCTTGACGCAAGGCCCTGTCGTTCCTGCCTTTGAGGGGTATTGTGCGTATCCCCGACAGGCGCGACAGTCTCGAATCCGAGGGACCGTCAGGCCGTGTTTAAATTCGCGTATATGATACAGTCGCGCCGCCCCCTGCTGTCTACGACAAACACCTGAGTCGGGCCCATAAAGAAAAAAAATTCTTGCGCCTGATCAAGGGTTTTTCCCAAAATTAACCTTTTCGCCGATGATTGAGCACGGCGTTTGGTTGTCGTCTTTAGGTTTCTCCCAAGCGTCATGAGACTGATTCTCGAGTCCTGAAGACTTCTGCAGGAGCGGTGTTTCGACCCGATTGGCGTGAAAAGGCGAACAATCTGAAGGATTTGGTTGCATTTCCCCGCCCTCTCCAGTTCTCCGGAGGACTTGTGGGTTCTTACCAGACTAAACAGTCCTATAAGGATAAAAATTTCTATATCAAAACACGGTTTTTCGGCCGGCAAAAAGGCCGCTTCGCGATGACGGCGAAACGGCCTTTTGGGGAGTCGTGAACGGGCGGAACTCGGGATCAGGCTCCGAGGCTCGCGACGAGTTCGGGCGCGAACTGCTGGCACCAGCCGTAGGCGGTGAGCAGAATGCCTGCGACGGGCACGAGCGCGTAGATGAGGAACTTCTCGAACGCGCCCCAGGTCTGGACCTTCGAGCGGAAGACGAAGGCGAAGACCACGGCTGCGCCGAAAATGAAGGAGCCCTGGCGGAAGTTCTGGCGGGCCTCCTCGATCGTGAAGTCGAACATCATCGAGAGGGAGACCGATAGGGCCCAGGCGCAGATGATCGCGCCGGCCACCCAGAGAGCAGTGCCGATTCTGTCTTTCATAATTGGATGTCAGTCGGGTTCTTGTGGTTGCAAAAGGATTCCGTATTGTAGTCCCACGGGACGAGCGCCGTTGAAGCCGATCCGATTGCCGCGCCGCCCTCGCCCGCCGCCTCGTCCGTGACGAAGGCTTGCCGATGCACGTTTTCTCCTTTTGCAGAGGACATTCGCCTTAGAATGACGTCATCAAGCAATTCACGAAGAGGACGCCATGCAGAGCCCGAAGCCGAAGATCCACGACCTTGCCATTCTCAACGCCCGCGTGCTCGACGTCTTCACGGGAGCGCTCGATACGAAGACAGTACTTGTTGAAGACGGCCTCATCCACGGGTTCGGTTCGGAACCCGCAAAAGAAACTTTCGAAGCAAAGGGCGCTGTGCTTCTGCCGAGCCTCATCGACTCGAACGTGCACATCGAGAGCCCGATGCTCTCACCCGCCAGCTTCGCCTCACTGGTTCTTCCGTTCGGTACGACGACTGTCACCGCCGACCCTCATGAAATGACCAACCTACGCCATGCACGGGCTCGTCGAGGCCTGCCGGGACCTCCCGCTTGTCGTGAAGCTCATGGTGCCGTCCTGTGTTCCGGCCCTGCCCTTCGAGGATGAAGGCGCTTTCATTGATGCCGGGCTGACACAGGCGCTGCTCGAACACCCCGAGTTTTTTCGGTCTTGGCGAAATGATGAACGTGCCCGGCATCCTCAATGGCAACCCCGAGGCCTGCAGCAAGGTCGCGGCTGCCCTAAATCTCGACAAGCCCGTCGACGGCCACGCGCCGCTTTGCACGGGCGCGGATCTCGAAGCCTATGCCCGTGCCGGCATCCGCACGGACCATGAATGCACGACGAGCTCAAAGCTTAGGGAACGCATTTCACTTGGCATGTACGTCTCGATCAGTGAAGGCTCGCTCGCGAGAAACCGTCTTCCCTTGATCGAGAACCTCATTGCCGACCTTTCGCGGCGCTGTAGCTTCTGCACCGACGACAGGCACCTCGCCGACACGCTTGAGCGCGGGCACATCAACGGCATGCTGGCGATGGCCGTTGAGGCGGGCATCCATCCCGTTGACGCCGTGAGGATGGCGACTCTCAATACCGCCGAATGTAATGGCCTTCAGGACCGCGGCGTGAGTGCGCCCGGACGCAGAGCCGACCTGCTGCTTCTCGACAACCTTGATGACTTCAGTCCGCTCGCCGTCAGGACGAAGGGCAGGCTTGTCGCCCGCAACGGGAGCCTTGTCATCGGTGCGCCAAAGCAGAAGCCCGGATTTCTCGCGGACACGGTGAGGATTGCGCCCGTGACGGCCGAATCCTTCGACTTCAAAGCCCCGTCCGAGAAAGCCAGGATGATCGGCCTTCTGCCTCACAGCCTCATCACGGAGGAGAAGATTGCTGCGGTGAAGACACTTCGCGACGGTACGGTGAGGCTCTCCGACAATCCGGGATGCGTGAAGCTTGCGGTCGTCGAACGCCACAGGCGCACAGGCCACATCGGCACGTGTCTTCTTGATCCCGCCCAAGGACTCAGAGGCGGCGAATCGCCACGTCGGTTTCCCACGACTCCCACAACATCGTTGTAGCTGGTGACGACGAAGAGGACATGGCGCTTGCCGTGCAAAAGATTGAGGAAATGCAGGGCGGCATCGTCATGGTCTCGAAGGGCAAGGTGCTCGATGCGCTGCCGCTTCCCGTCGCGGGCCTCATGAGCGACAGAACGCCCGAAGAGACGGCGGCGACTATCAGGCGGCTCACGAAGCTCGCCCACGGGCACTACGGCATTTCGCAGGACAGCAACGCCTTCATGACCCTCTCGTTCCTTGCGCTCCCCGTGATTACGCACCTCAAGCTCACGACGAAGGGGCTCTTCGACGTCCCCCGATTTGAGTTCGTGCCAAATGATGCGGGCGCATGAAGACGGTCGAGGACGACTGAGCGTCTGGATTTCATCTAGCCCGGCCGCATTTTTTACCTGCCGTCATGCTTTTCCCGGGATTTGGGCGTTTTCTTCGTATTTTTTGCCTTTCCCTCGTGTACACTTGAGCTCATTCGTTATTTAAGCAAGATCAGGAACATGTCCAACGTCTTCATCACTGGCGCTTCAAGCGGCATCGGCGCGGCACTTGCCCGCCAGTATGCGCAGCGAGGCGACGTCCTCGGGCTCGTCGCCCGCAATCCAGAAAAGCTGCAGGCCCTCATCGACACGCTTCCCGGCGACAAGTCTCGCTACCACGCGATTCCCGCCGACGTGACGAAAAAGGATGAGATCATTGCGGCCGCACAGAAGTTCGAGGCCCTTTCCGGCGGCACTGACATCGTGATCGCCAACGCGGGCATTTCCATCGGCTGCAAGACCGAGTTCTACGAGGACCTTGAGGTGATGGAAGCCATCTACAGGACGAACGTCTTCGCGATGGCCTACACCTTCCACGGCTTCATCGAGCCGATGACGAAGCGCGGCCGCGGCAAGCTCGTGGGCATCGCCTCGGTCTCCGGCATTCGAGGCCTTCCCGGCAGCGAAGCCTACGGCGCATCCAAGTCCGCCGTCATCACCTACAACGAAAGCCTTCGCGTCGGCCTCAGGAAGACGGGCATCAAGGTCCAGACGATCAGTCCGGGCTTTGTGAGGACGCCTCTCACGAGCGCCAATCCCTACAAGATGCCCTTCGTACTCACGCCCGACGAATTCGCCGAGCGCGCCGTCAAGACCATCGACAGCGACGCCTCCTACCGCACGATTCCCTGGCAGATGGGCCTTCTCGCGAAGGCCATGCGCATTGCGCCCAACTGCCTCTGGGACAAGATCGTCGCCAACCGCAAGCAGAAGCCCCGCCTCGCCGACAAGCAGAAGGCCGAAGCCGAGGCCGCGCAGAGGAAATGAGCGCGTCAGAACATGTGACCCGACCGGCTCGACCCTGATTGAGCCGGTCCATTACAAAGAAATTGACCAGCGACCTTCCGGCGACGCGACGTCGTCGGCAGGTTCATGCGCGACATGAATCCGCGCAGCGCGTGCCGGCGCACGCCGACCCTCATGGAGATTCACATGACCACCTACAAGCCCACCGGTGAGAAGCCTGACGAATTCAACCTTTATCTTCAGGAACGCATGGCCGCGCTCGGTCTCGATCCGAAGACCATCGCGGCAAACACGGGCATTGCGCTCCCCACGGTTCTCACCCATCTGAACCTCCCCGGCAAGCCCATCAAGCCCCAGAGCATCCAGAAGTTCGCAGCCGAGCTCAACGTTCCTTATGCGGTGCTTCGCGACCTCTACACGCGCGTGCGCTGCCAGGGCAAGGTTCGCACGAAGTACGTCATCGGCATGATGCCCAAGGGCGAGACCGCCCTGCTCGCCATGATGATCAAAAACCCCCTGACCTACAGGTCCATTCCGATGACCGATTTCTCGGAGATGACGGGCATTCCTCTTGATCAGCTCATGTATCCCCCGAGAAAGCCCTCCGACGCCTTTGTCGCAGCCCTTGCACAGGGTTTTGACGTCGGCGAAGACGCCATCCGTGAACATGCCACCAGTCTCGTGGGCACGAAGGACAGGACGCCCATCGTGCTCTCCGAGCTCCAGAAGCGGGGTCTTTGCTTCAGGGACTGGATCGCCATGACCAACTGCTCCGTCGAGAACGCCTACAGGCTCCTGGTCGGCAGATTCCCACTCGATCCCGACCTCAAGATCACGGCTGCCCTGGCGCTTCGCATCGATCCCGAAGAATTCATCTTCAGATACGACACCTCGAAGAGCACCACTGCCTCCGAAGCCAAGCGTGCGAAGCGCTTCTGCGAGCTTGTCATTGCCATGATGGAGCACAAGAAGCTCACGAAGTCCGAGTTCATTCACAAGAGCGGCGTGCACTCCTTCACGGCCGACACCATGCTGGCCGGCGAGACGACCTCGCTCCTCTACAGAACGCTGGAAAAGACCTCGGCGGCCCTGGAGATCCCCATCGAAACGATCATCGATCATATTTCGGGACTCAAGCCCGCCATTTGACGTCTCCTCGACGTCATCCTTCAGCGGTGACGACCGGGTCGCGGGAGACGAATCCCTCAGGACTAGGTCCGGCGGCAGCCCTTGGTGTGGAAATATCCGGTGGAACCCTTTTCAAAGATCGTGCCGTCCGGATACGGTATTTTTCCCTCATAGCACATGCTGCGCATTTCAGGCGAAATCGAAATCGAAATCGAGAAGCGAATTTTCATCATCTGTTGACGCGTGAGCTCGACACCCGCCTTCCTGGGTGCGTCGGCCGACACCCCGGCCGAGATCCTGACGCACGGACCGCCGTTAATGACGGCCGTACGCTGAAAGGCTCCGCACTTCTCCAGCATGGCCAGAACAAGGAACGCCGTCTGTTCGGTGGTGATCAGGCGCGCCAGCGCCTCGAGACCGCCCTCGGCCTGAAGGACGCGGGCGGCGTTTTCTAGGTGTTCGGGATTCCTGCAGAGTGGCGCAACCTGATGGATGGTTCGGTTGAGTGAAAGCCATTGCTCGTCGACGACAGGTTTTCTGAGGGTCATGTTTTTTATGTATGGTGTCATTTCTGTAGCTTGTGTTATTGCGAAGAAATGTCGAAACGCCTGAGCGGTTGCGACGCGAACATCGTGCCATGCAGATCAAAAGTTTTCAACCCGAGCAAATGACGGAAATGTCGTCTCAAGGCGCATCCAAGGCGGCTTTCGCCTTTTGAAATCAATTTATCAGGGTGAAGATCTCTGCCGCTTCAATAGAACGTGATCGCCGTCAACGCCTGAAAGACAGAGGCCTTAAGGCGATGTTCACTTCCGGATTCCATCAGGAGCATCGACGAGACTTCGATTTCTTGATTCAAATCAAGCCTTCCTGAAATCACCCTCGAGATCAAGGATCAAGCTAAAAAAATGGACCGCCTGCAGGCAGTCCTCTTGCGTGTCGAATGGAGCGCAAAATGCACGGTCGTCAGCGCATCATGCCATCGCAGGCCGTGCAGAGCTCTTCAATGTAGTCGATGCGGGAAAGCGCATGAGACCAGCAGACGGGAATGCCGTTGTCGCCGTCTTGGCCGTAGATGATGCCGGCAAGGCCGCCGGTAACCGCACCGATCGTGTCGGCGTCACCGCCCAGATTGACGGCCTTGAGGACTGCATCGACGTAGTTGTCGGAGTTGATGAGGCACCAGATGGACGCCATGAAGACGTCGGAGACGAAGCCGGAGTTCGGCACGGAGACGCGCGAGAGGTGCGGCATGAGCTGCAGCTTCGGAAGGTAGTAGTCCGGAATCTCGACGAAGTGGTTCTCAATGAGCGCTTCAAGCGCCTCGGCGGGCTTGTGCCCCTGAAGGAGCTCGTCGACGTAGCACGAGTAGAGACGGCAGATGACGATGCTGATCTGGTGGCTGTGCGTGAGCGAACCAGCCGCATCGACGATCTCGAGGCGGTCGGGGCTGTTGAGAAGCGCATAGGGAAGCATGCGCATGAGTGCGCCTGCGCCGTTGTCGAGAATGTCGCCGCCGCCGCAGATGTCGGCGGGCGTGCCGCTGCGATGGCGTGAGACGGCCCTGGCCGTCGTGCGGCCCCAGCCGTAGGCCTTGCCGTCGGGGGTGTAGGCCCCCTCGTGCAGCCAGCGGTCGAACTTCATCATCACGTCCTCGGCATCGTAGCCCTGCCTTTCACGAAGGCTGTCGAGCTCGGCCAGAATCATGGCCGTATCGTCCGACCAGAAACCGACGGGCTTTTCATGCCAGCCAAGGGGGTGCATGTTCTCGCAGACGTAGGTGTCCCTTTCCTTCCCTTCATAGGGCACGCCAAGAGCGTCGCCGACTGCTGCGCCGACAACGGCCTGCAAAAGATGCGACATCGAGAATTTCCTCCAATCCCGGAACGACCATCGTCCTAGGGTTTTCATTTGCTTCACGATTGTAGCCCATTCGCGTTAACCCTGAAGGGGACCGGTTCTCAATTCCTCTGACCTTTTCCCTGCAAAGCGGCTGCCCTGGCCCGCCCTCTTCCGAAATTTTACGTTGTTCTACCGATCGCCATCCCATGAATGGGTTACGGCTCAGCCGCTCCGCTCCCCCTCACCGAAGGGGCCCGAGCGGCTCACCCGCTCTGTTTTGACACCTTTGCACGGCAGTCGATCGGCTCGAAACGACTGCAGGAGTTAAAACCGCTTCCTCTGAAAACCCAAATTCGAGGGTTTTCCCCAACGGGGCTGAAGCTTAATGAATGTCCCGTATGGCGAAAGGTTTTTGCCGAAGCGTACATTTGCTCTCGCCGGCAAACGAAAAACCCCGCCAACCGTCTCGAACCAACCGAACGTCGGCGGTTTTCTCAAAAAATCAGATGAAAATCATATGAAAATCAATTTCCATCAACTAGTATCCGCCGTGGGATCAAAGAAAGACAAGATCGCCGCAGGCCTTCTTGTTCTGTACGCCCAAGCAGCTTCCGCGGGGGACGTGCAGGCCTTCGACAAACTGTACACCCAGCTCACGGGCTGGGCCCAGGGCTCCCTGGGGAAGTCCATCGCCATCATCTTCCTGCTTGTCGGCCTCGCTGTCGGGCTCGCCAAGGGGAGTCTCTATGCTGCAGTTGTATCCATCGCCTGCGGCTTGACCTTGATGATCGCACCCTCCGTCATTGACAGCATCTTTACTGTCTGATGGCGGCACCCGAGGGCGTTCGCGTCCCGACCGGTCTTGACGATCCTCCTCGATTTCTCTTTTTCGATGCGGACCTCGTCGCCGTGGTCCTCACCGTGACCTATCTCGGTGCGGTGCTTGACCACATTGGGGCCGGCGTCTTTCTGGGCGCGCTGTCGGCCTACGGCTGGCACAAGGTCTCGGGCCTTCACGGCCGCGGCTACGGCGCAGCGCTCGCCTACTGGCACCTCGGCGCGTCTTCCTTCGGGCGGACGCCCCCGAGCTCGGCCAGACACTTCGTGCGCTGAAGCCCGTCCGCCGACGGTCAGGCCCGAACGTCAATCACTTCCCCCCATTCCCCAGGGCCGCAGCCGTACGTCCGCGCATGCGCAGCCGCCTCGGGGATCCTTCTCATGCTCTACACATCCATCCTCGCCGAACGCATCGGCTTGAGACGAAGCTTTGCCGTCATCATGGCGATGAGCTTTGCGCTCAACTTCATCCTCGCCCTCGCGCTTCTCCTGCAGCAGCCCGAGACGCGCACCATCGTCGTTCCGCCCACGCTCGCCGCCGAGCGCGAGGTCTGGACCTTCGACGAGGCGGGTCCTGGAGCGCCGTACCTCGAGCGTTGGGCCCTCTCCGTCCTCTCCCATGCGGCAAGCGTCACGCCCGAAACCGTCGACTCCTCCCGCCGCGTCGTCCTTCAGCACGTTGACCCGGGCTTCTACGGAAAGCTCGAGGAGGCCCTCATCGTTGAGGCCGACCGCATCAAGAAGGACCACTCCTCCACGATCTTCTATCCCGACCGCGCCCGCGTGAACACGTCCGACCTCTCCGTCGAGGTCGAAGGCGTCCAGAAGACGCTCGTCGGCAGCACCGTCACGAGCTCGAGAAAGAAGACCTGGCGACTGACGTTCCGCTACGACGCAGGACGCCTCTTCCTCACGTCCCTCACCGACCAGCCGTCGTCTGGGTCCTGACAAAACCTTCCCTCACGGAGCCCTCATGATCGTCACTCGCTCTGACATTGAGTCCTTCAAGCGATTCGTCCCGAAGCTCGCGCTCGCAGGCGCAGCCATCCTGATCCTCTCGGCCTTCGCCCCGTCGTCCGACGCCGCCGTCTTCACGGCCCGTGAAGGCGACGCACCCCTTGAATTCACGCTGCCCGCGCACGAGACCACCATGGTCGCCATTCCGGCCGACCCCATTGCCTCGGCCGTCTACGACCGTCACCTGATCGACGTTCAGACGGATGCCGCGAGCGGCATGCTCTACGTCCTCCCGAAGATGGAGGGCTCGGCCATGGTCTACGTCACCTGCAGGTCGGGCGAGACTGCGCCCCTGCATCTCACCTTCACCGCGGATGCGGAGCCCCGCACCATCATCCTCGAAAAGAGCGTGCGCAGGGCCGAACAGGCGAATGCGCCCGTTCGCGTGCCCGCTGCGCCCCTTCGCGCCGAAGGCTTCCCCGCCGAGATGAAACGCCTCGTGACGCTCGTCCTCAGGGGCGAAGAGACCGATGAAGTCTCCCGCACCGCCATGACCGAGCCCGCTCAGGGTGCGGCCGCCGCCATGAAGAGGCTCGCACCGCTTCGCGTGCGCATCGAAGGCATCTGGCGCTCCCGTCATGCCGAGGCGGTTGAACTCACCGTCAAAAACGGAACGGTCTTTCCCGTCGAGATCAATCCCGAGCTTCTCTCGGGCTCGGTCTGGGCTGCTGCCGCAACCGAAACCTCTCTTGAGCCGGGCGACAGCTGTAAGCTCGTCCTCGTGGAGAACGCCCGTGAATGAGATCAGAACGAACGATTGCGCATGCACCGTGCGCAACGCTGACGCCGGCCATCTTCCTGGAGTGTCGTCATGCAGCTGAAGGACATTTTCTCCGCGTCTTCTGACGGCGTCTCCCAGCCCTCGAACAGCACTCTCAGGTTCAAGCAGAAGGCGCTCGCCGCCTCGATCCTCGCCGCCCTGGCGATCATCGCCTTCATTGCTGTCGAGGCATCCGACACCAAGCCCGCCCGCAAGGCTCCGCCCGAAGCGGCCATGATCACGCTGCGCCCCGACGGCACGGACAAGGACGTGCTCATCGCACGCTATGACGCGAACTTCCTGGCGCTCAGCCGCAGGATCGAGGAAGTGCAGCGCGAGGCCGCCGCAACCGAGACGCGACTGCGCGCGATCATCGCCGACCAGAAGTCCCGGCTCGAGACGCAGACAAGCGAAGTCAAGGACCTCAAGGCGATCGCAGGACGCGCGGGCCTTACGCCCCGTCCGGGCGAAACGCCCGAGGAGACCGAGGCCCGCATCAAGAGCCTGCTCAAGGCAAACGACGATGCGGCCTACATCTCGAAGCTCTCCTCCCAGTTCGGCTCGAAGACTCCCGGAAAGGTCTTTCACACCGATCCCGCCAGGAACACGAACGAACCCGCCTCTTCAATCGTCCCCGCGCTTCCCGACATCTCGCGCGGCGTGAAGGTTCCGGATGAAGCGCATGCGGCGGCGCGACAGGCGGTCTCGGGCCCGAGGCTCGCGATGGTGACGCTGCCGCCTCCCGCCCCACCGACGCCGCCCGCACCCCGTGTGGGACCTTCGCCCACGCTCAACCCCGACACGCCTCTGCAGGTGAACAGGGCCGCGGGCACGACCGTCGAGGACTACCTGCCTGCAGGCTCCTTCGTGCGGGGCAGGCTGCTGACGGGGGTCTATGCCTCCACGGGCGCAGGTGCTGCGAGCCAGCCGCTTCCGATGGTGATCCGTCTTGAGGACACGGCCGTGCTGCCCAATGCCTGGCGCAGTCAGGTGACGGCCTGCCACGTGACCGCCTCGGCCACGGGCGACCTCTCTTCCGAGCGCGCCTTCGTGAGGCTCGACAGGCTCTCCTGCGTCGGCAAGAAGGGAGAAGCACTCGACGTGCGAGTCTCCGGCTACGCCGTGGGCGAGGACGGCAAGGTGGGCGTGAGAGGAAAGCTCGTGACCCGATCGGGTCAGGCCATTGCCTCTGCGCTCTCCGTCGGCCTGCTCTCGGGTCTGGGCGAATCGATCACCCGCTCTTCCGAGGAGGTGACGACGTCGATCACGGGCACGCAGAGCAAGCGATACAAGAACGCCTGGATGTCCGGCATGGGCGAAGGCCTCTCCGACTCCATGGACCGCATCACCGACTACTACCTGAGACTCGCCGACCGCATCTTCCCCGTGCTTGAGGTGGATGCCGGCCGCCCCGTCGACCTCGTCTTCTCGCAGGGCGTGCTGCTCGCCGATCCCTCGAAGCGATAACGACAAACACAACACAGGAATCCAGCCATGATTCGAAACGAGACCGCACGCCTTCTGCGCCGAACGGCCCCTGCACTTGCCACACTTCCCCTTGCCCTCGCCCTCTCGGGCTGCGGGACCCTCACGGGCCTCAACGCCGAGAACGACTTCAGCTGCCCGATGACGCCGGGGGTCTCCTGCCGTTCGCTCTCCGACACCTACGAGGACAGCGTCCGCGGCCGCACGCCCGACAGGATCGAACGCGACAAGGCAATCGAGGCCGCCTCGAAGGGCCTTCCAGAAATTGAAGGCACGAACGGAAAGGCCGCCGACGAAACGCCTGCGGGACCCGCCGTTCATACGGTGAAGGCCGATGCGGCTCAGGCTTCCGTAGCCGCACCCGCCGCACGAGCGCCTGAGCGCCGCTCTTCGCCCAAGCGCCTCCCCGAGGTGATCGTGACCATCTGGATCGCGCCCTGGACGGACGACGAAGGCGACTTTCATGAGGGCGAGATGATCCACGCCCGCGCCTTTGACGCCCGTTGGGCCGCAGCCCGGCGGCGAGCCGAAAGCGCCGACAGTGGCTCCGCCGTCGTGCGCCTTCCCTTCGAGCGCCGTCGTTCGGTGTTGAAGCACGCTCAGACTTCGGTCCCGAGAGTTCGTGCATCAGAGTCAGACGTCGCCTCTTCGCTCGGTGACGGCAGCCGCCGCTTCATCGAAGCCCAGAAGGCGGCCCTCAAGGGCACGCCCTATGACCCCGACGTCCTCGCGGAAAAGATGAAGGCTCCTGAGGAGAACCCGTGATGACCTCCTCAAAGAATCCCGTCAGGGAATTCATCGAAATCCTTCGGCGAATCAGGACAGGACACGAGAACCTGAAGGTCTCCTCCGGGATTCCCGGCTTCATTCCGGGTACGGGCGAGCGCGTCGACGCGTTCTCAACGGCGCTCCCCTGGGAGTCCGCCACGCCCGACGGCCTCTTCACGCTGAAGGGCGACAAGCCCGAAAACCCCGAGGGACTCGGCTTTGCGATCGAGATCTATCCGCAGACGGGTGTCACGTCCGAGATGGAGAAGACGCTCATCGGCCTCGCGGCTCCGCTTGAAGCCGGATCCGTCCTCTCGATCACGGCCTTCGCGTCGTCGGCCGTAAGGGGCATTGCAGAGCTGATGGTTCCCGAAGCACGTGTGCCCGACGGATTTCCGCCGCTGAGCCCGGAAGCCGAAGGCATCATCGACACGGCCACGAACTGGGCCGCCGAAAACCTCGTGAAGGGTGCGGTCGAGCAGCTCACGCCCCAGGCCCCCGTGTATCCGAGGCACTGGCGAGTCTGGCTCACGGTTGTCGTTCCGACGACGAAGCCCGACGACGAGGAGGTCCGTGAAAAGGTCCTCACCGCGCGCAGGGCCATTTCCGCCGTGCTCGAGCAGGCGGGGCTCTTCATGGGCGTGTGGGATGCGGACGTGCTCGTCGGCACGGCTTCCGAGATCCTCAACCCGCAGCTCGTGCGCTCGGGCGACTTCGTGCGTCCGTCCGCGAACCCGTTCGAGCCTCCGTCCGTTCAGGTGATGAAGGCCGACACGGAGGTGACGGTCGAGAAGCACCGCATCCGATTCGAGACGCTTGACAGGAAGTCCGCGGTTCATGCCGTGGGGCTTGGGGTCGAACACTACGGCGGGCACATCTCGCTCGCCCTCACAAGCCAAATGCTCGGCGAGCTCGGTCGTGGCGGCCATCAGATTCCGTGCCCCTTCCTCTTCACGAGCATCATCGCGGTTCTTGACTCCGCCTCCGAGCGCGTCAAGGCCGAGGGCCACCGCATGCGTGCGCTGCAGATGTCGCACACGCCCGTCTCGCAGATCAGTCCCTGGTATCCCGAAAAGGCGCGCCAGTGGACGATTGCCGTCAACAGCTTCCAGACCGAAGGGGGCATCGCGCGCGTAGCGCACCAGTACCTGCTCCTTGCACCTGCGGGACTTGAGGCCGAGGCCGTTCACGCCGCCCAGTCCATTGCACGCAAGGCGGGCATGGACGTGAGGCGCACGACCTGCCTTCATGCGCAGGCCCTGATGGGAGCCCTTCCGATGTGTGCGGGTCCGCTTCTCGTCGAGGACATGAAGAGGAGCTTCCGCATACAGCGCAGGACTCTTGCGACCGGTGTCTGCGGCTCGCCCGTGATGACCGAGTGGCAGGGAACGCCGATTCGCGACGACCGTGACCGCAGGACTCCGCTTCTCACGCTCGTGGGCCGACGCGGCCAGATCATGCACGTGGATCCCTTTGCGAACGCGAGCGGGAACTATTCGGTGACGATCGTGGGCAAGCCCGGTTCGGGCAAGTCCGTCGTGATGAACCAGCTGGCCTTCAGCTGCCTCGCGCAGGGCGGGCTCGTCTGGATCATCGACGTGGGACGGTCCTATGAAAAGACCTGCGCGGTGCTCGACGGGGCCTTTCTCGTCTTCGACAAGGAGCACGTCTGGGATCTCAATCCCTTTGCGATCCTCGAGGCCCTTGCGGGCGACGACCGCTCCGAAGGGATCGAATCGGTGGTGTCGATTCTGGGCGAACTCGTCTCGCCCGGCCGTCCTCTTCCCGACCTCGAGCGCAGCGTGCTCATTCAGCTCACGGCCTCGGCCGCTCAGATGGCGGCGATGCAGGGAAGGCTTGCGACCCTTGCCGACCTCGATGCGCTTCTTGCAGAACGCGCCGTTCACGACAGGCGACTTGACGACCTGCGCATGCAGCTCGAGCCCTACCTCAATGGTCCACTCGCGCGTTGGTTCGACGGCTCGGGCCGTCCGATCGACTTCAGCAGCCGCCTTACGGTGCTCGAGCTCGAGGGCCTCTCCGCTCACCCCGCGCTTCGTCAGGCGGTTCTGATGACGCTGATGCTCTGGATCGAAAAGACGATGTCGCTCGACCGCCGTACCGTGAAGCTCGTCCTCATCGACGAAGCCTGGGACCTGATGGGTTCGGGCCACAGCGGGAAGTTCATCGCCTCGGGCTTTCGTCGTGCGCGAAAGCACAAGGGCGGGTTCGTGGTTGCCACGCAGTCGCTTGCAGACTTCTTCAAGAGCGCGACGGCCGAGGCCGCCTGGAGCTGCGCCGACACGCGCATCTATCTGAGGCAGGACGCCGAATGTCTTTCGAGCCTTGAGGCGAAGGGGCAGCTCGCGACCGACCCGTGGTTCAGGGCAGCGTTGCCGTCACTCACGACCGTTCGCGGAGCGTGGTCCGAAATGATCGTGAAGGTGGGCGATGCGCCGCCCGCGATCGGACGCCTCGTGCTTGACCGCTTCATGCAGGTCCTCTACTCGTCGCTGCCCGCCGAAGTCTCCGCCGTCAATGCATGGCGCGAGGCGGGTGCAACGATGGCCGCTTCCGTGAGCGCCGTCGCCATCGGCGCATTCGAACCCACGCCCGAAGCCCTTGCAGCCCTCAACCGAAATCAGGAATCCGACCGATGACCGAACAAAAGAACAGCAGCGAAAAGACGGAAAAGACCGACAAGTCAGACAAGGCCTCCGCTCCGAAGAAGCACACGATCGAGCCGAAGTCGGCCCGAGGCGCGAGCACGACGGCAAGAAGGAAGACCGCGAAGGAAGCCGACGACGCCCTTCAGGACAAGATCGAGAAGGCCCGTGCAGGCGCAATGCCCGAGCGCAGGGAACCCGCGGCCGCAGGAGAATCCGCCGGCCTTCCACCCGTGCAGACCGTGCGCGCCATGCCGCAGATCAACAGGAAGAAGGACGAGACGACGTCCGACGAAAAGGCCGTTGCAAAGAAGCCGTCCGCCCCCGTCAAGATGCCCGAGCGTGACGCCACGGGACGTTTTCTCCCGTCCGAGGAGAAGGCGAAGAAGCCCCGGGCTAAGGCCAGGGCTCAGCAGGCCAGGACCGAAGACGTGAAGAAGCCCTCGGAAAAGCCCGAAGCGAAGCCCGCTCAGAAAACGCAGGAAGCGAAAGCCGCGAAGAAGCCCGAAGGCCCGGTCACGTCCGCCGCACCCGCAGCGCCCGTCCCCCACGTCAAGCCCGTCCTCTCCCTGCTGATGGATGAGGCCCCGTCCGGGGTCATGACGGACATGAAGGCGGACGACCGTCCAGCGCCCGGAGAAGTCCGCGGGAAACCCGCGGACGAAACGAACGAAGCGCCATCTTCGCCTGTCCTCAGACCTTCCGGCAATCGGTCCCCGAACGGTTCCCGAATCATCGACATCGAAGGCGAAGAAGACGAAGAGGAGGACTACGACGACATTCCCGACCCGGCGGTCTCGGTTTGCGAATCGGCCGACGACGATGAGATCGATGATGACGAGCCTGACGACGATGACGATCAGTCTTCTGCCGACCGGCCCGTGAAAAAGCCCGTTTCCGTGATCCGTCCCGCGGCCGAGGACCCCGAACCCGTTGAGCTCGACAGTCAGGGCCGTCCCTATCACGCGACCGAGGTTCTCTCCGGCCGCCGCACGCCCGTGCGCGTCAAGCCGCCCGTTGAGGAACCCGCCGATCCGTCAAGGACCGTGGACCTCGAGGCCGAGCGCATTGATGCCGAGCATACGGCGAGGCAGGCTCTTCTCAGGCTTCACGCCCGAACCCAGCCCACGCGTACCGAACTGGCTTCGATGCTGGTCTCCAGGAAGATTGAGCAGATGGAGCGCGGCAATCCTGCGTTCGAGAAGGATCCCTCTCGGGAAGGTGATTCGGATTCCGTTCCCGACCGGAACGAGGACGCCCGCAGCAAGGGTTGGAACTCGCTCTGGGGAAACGGCGTGCGCGATGCCGAGGCTGAGCAAAACGCGCTCGTCGACGTGCGTCGTCCGCCGCGCTATGCGTTTGACGAGGACGAACGTCCTCAGGTCGAGCGTGACGAAGCCTATGCCCGCCGCATGGATGCCTGGGAAAAGGACGTGATGGCGGAGAGTGAATCCCGAGACCGGCGGGTCTCCTGCCGCGGGCCTAAGCCCGGTCCCCGAGTTCCCGTCCACACGGGCACGCACGAGACGCTCGGCGGCTTTCCGACGCCGCACCAGACCCGCGTCTGGAAGGCCGAAGGCGCTGAAGGAAAGGAGCGCGAATCGCGTCTTGACGTCGTTCGTGAAAGGCTCAACCGCCTTCATGCACGCTGGTCGGGGCTCGAGGGGTGTCTGAGGGCGGCGCTTGCCGTTGCCTGCGTCTCTTCCGTGGCCGCCTTTGCCGCCTGGACGACGGCGAAGTCGGTCGTGCCCGACCTCACGGTCATGCACACGCCCGTGTCGGTCACGGCCGTCGTGGCCGACGAGGAGATCAGGAACCTGATGCTGATGACGGCGCTCCTTGACGCCAGGGGAATTCCGACGGGCCGAACGGCTCCTCAAGTCGACAGCGTGTACCTGACAGGTGAACTCAGAAAGATCATCGTCACGGACAACGAAGCCTCGCGCATGTCGCTGCCGCTTGACGACCGTCTCTTCAGGGCCGCCGTGATGGAGGCCGCCGACATGGCGGGTGCGCCGGTCCTCTCCCGAGCCGCCGTGCTGGCCATGCCCGACCCCGCTCACTCCACGACGGGGCGCACGCTTGACGTGACTCACCTCGTCATCGAGCGCCTCGGCCTCAAGAACGTGTCGGCCGCTGCCGCACGCGAAGTGGTCTCGGGCCTCATGAGTCCCTCGGGGCTTTCCGCCGCCATGACGGCCGTCCCCAACGCTACGACGACCGCGCCTTCGGCCTCCGCCGAAGCATCCGTCAAAAACCGCTGACAAACAACGCTGAAAACAGCCATTCGATAAAAAGCACAAACATGAATCAAGTGACCCCGCCTTCAGGCGTGAAGGGCTCCGCGCCCGTCTCGCCCGCTCCGAAGAGCAACGTCGCCGTGGAGCCCGGAGAGCAGTTCTACGAGCGTGCGCTCCGGAGGCGCATCCGCTCCTGGCCCGACGTGTCGGCCGCGGGCTTTCTGACGGTCGAGCTTTCGCAGTACCTCAAGGGCACGGGCGGTGCGACGGCCGAGGCCGTGATGGCAGCGCTCCTGCGTTTAGGGCACGACGGCCTTGTGGCCAACGGCAGGCGTCTGGCCTCGAGGCTTGACACGCTCACCGTTTCCGAAGCCCGTGACGTGCTCGAAGCGTGCGGCCTCGCGGCCGAACGCCATGCCCGCGCCATGACGAGGGCCTGCGAGAAGGATCCCGAGGGGATTTCCGAACGCGAAGCCCGCGAGCGCGCGCTCTGCCCCGCCGTCACCGCAAGGCTCACGGGCACGTACCACGCCATTCCCTGGGATGCCCGTCACGACGGCCATCTGACCTCGCGTGAAGTCTCGCGTGCCGCAGGACTCGTGCGCTGGGCCCATGCGCTCACGTCCGAGCGTTCTTCGCGCGTGCATCTGGCCGTCGGCCGTTCGCTTCTCTTCGGACGAGGTGCTGCCGACGTCTGGAAGCACCGTCGTCCGCTCGTCTTCATCGACCGCATCAACGCCTACACAGTGAAGCTCGTCACCGACTGCTGGACTGCGGATCCGCAGACCGCCGTCGTCTATGCGGGCGACAGCGTCCCCGCGACGAATCCGTTCGACGCGTGGGAGATTCCGCTCGTCGTCGACACGCGCGGCTTTCTGCGTGCGCTTCTGGCCGTCGACAAGACGCCCTGTCTGATCGAACCCCGCCTCGGCGGCTTTACGGTGACCTGCGCCACGGGCCGCGTCGACCCGAAGGGCTTTCGCGACGGCGAGAAGCTCGCCCCCTGGATGAAGACCCTTGCCGAAATCGGTCTCATCAACGCCTATGACGAAGCCGCAAGAGCGGGCAATGTTCCCGCCTTCACGGGAGCCGAAGCCTGCGTCTGGGCCGAGCGCTTCAAGTCGCTCCTCTCCGTGACGCTTGCGCTCGACAACTCCGCCCGCCGCGGGCTTGAAGTCGACGAAAAGGCACTCGAAGCCGCCGCACGCCAGCGCGAGAACTACGTGGCCGTGAGAAACGAAATGACCTCGATTCTCGAAAAGCTCGCCGACGGCGCACGCGAACTCCGTGAGGCCGAGCTTGCCCAAAGGGCCGAACGCCGGGCAAAGCAGCGCGAAGAACGCAAGACCCAAAGGGCCGCCCGTCTCGCCCGACGTGAGGAGAACGCCTGATGCGCCCGCTTTCCTTTCTTCTTGCGGGCGCGGCGATGTTCGTCGCGGCCCTCACGGTGAATGCCGCCACGGTCTGTCAGGGCAAGATCCTCAATCCCGTGACCGACGTCTGCTGGAGCTGCGTCTTTCCCGTGAAGATCGGCGGCAAGGCCTCTCTCACCACCTCGGTTCTGCCCGACCCCGACACGGGTGCGGGCGGACCGTTCTGCACCTGTGGCAAAGGCCTCAACCTGAGGGCCGGCGTCACGTTCAGCTTCTGGGAGCCCCTTCGTACGGCGGAGATCGTTCGTCATGCGGGGTGTCTTCCCTCGATGGGCGGCGTGAACATGGGCGACATGGGGCTTCGCATCTCAGACCACGTGAAGGTGCATTCGCACGAGCCCGACGGCTCGATGAAGCGGCACACGGACTTTCGTCAGGTGCACTGGTACGCGACGCCCTGGCTCTTCATTCTCGAGGCGCTCCTTGACGACGGGTGTCTGGACCAGCAGACGTTCGACCTCGCCTACATGTCCGAACTTGATCCCCTATGGGACGACACGCTCTCGAGCTTCATCCTGAACCCGGACGCCGCGCTCTTTGCGAATCCGATCGCCCAGGGCGCGTGCGCCGCCGACTGCACGTCCGCCTCTTCGGGCCTTCCCCAGAACTCCCTCTACTGGTGCTCGGGCTGTCAGGGGAACGTCTTTCCGCTCACGGGCTGGAGCGCTTCGCTCACCTCCCACACGGCCGTCTGGCAGCTGATGACCCACCGCTTTGCGATGAAGCTCTCGCGCGAGGGGCTGCTTCTTGCCGCCCACGGCTCGAAGGGGCTCTGCGAGTCCTTCTACGAGCCCCTGATGCGAAAGGACGTCTGGCGCACCCAGCTCGTCTGGCCCGCGCACTCGGGGAAGAACACCGACGGCTCCTGCTGCAGCCCGCTCGGGCGCACCACCGTCGTCTCGGGTTCGGGAAAGAGCTGGAGTCCCGGCGGCGAGGACGGCGTGGTACTCGTCTGGCGACGCCGCGACTGCTGCTCGATGTCCGCCAAATGGGGCGGATGAGCCCGACAACACCCTGCATTCAAGTCCTTTGCGGGAATTCATAAACCCAAAACCCACAGAAAGACAATGGAGATTCTCATGAAGCACGAATCCAACGACACGCCGCCCTTTGCGCCCGACGACCCCATCAGCCGGAGCCTTTTCGTGAGGCCCAACCTCATCGAGCGCCTCTGCGCCTCGGCGCTTCGCCTCTGCCTGCTCGTCTGCATTCCGGCCGCCGCATCGGTCTTCCTGATCAGCCTTGCCGACTCGGCCGAAGCCGCCTGCACGTCCGAACCTTCTCAGCACTACGAGGTGACGACGCTCATTGCCGACCATCCCGTGCAGACCTCGTCGGACCCCGACTTCGAGGAGATTCTCAAGGCCAACGCCCGCCTTGCCGTGGAGTCGGGTGAATGGTCCCGCCGTGTGAAGCGAAAGGAAGAGACGCTCATTCAATGGATGCGGTCCCCGGTCTTTCCTGAATTCCGTCCGATGGCCGTCAAGACCACGCTCATTCGCAGACCCACGGGTCTTTCGGTTGAGGACATCAGGCGCGCCGAGCTCTTCAACGACGTGAGCCGCCTCCTTCTCTTCTTCGACTCCCGTGCGGGCGGCCAGGTCAACTTCGCGATGAGGATGCTCTCCACCGCCTCCTTCGCCATTCGTCCCGTCGTGGCGGCGGGCAGCGTTGCGTTCGCTCAGGAAAAGCTCGGCATGCGCGTCTGGGCAGACCAGGGCTCGGTCCTCACGCGCCGTCTCGGTCTCAATCACTGGCCCGCCCTCGTGAAACTCACGCCGTCGGAAATCACCGTGTGGACACCTGCGCTCAATGCCGATGGGATTCCGGATTCGCCCGTCCCCGCCGGCCTTGCTTCGAAGGAGTCGATCGACCTCTCCGCACCCGCCGTGCGCCCCGCCACAACGAAAACCCTCCGTTAACGAGAGAGCCGTCATGAATTTTGTGTCCACGTTCGGCGCTGCCGCCCTTTCCTGCCTTCTGCTCCCCGCCGCCTTCGCTTCGGCCCCCGCAGGCTCCGCTCTCGAATCCTCGTCCGCCGCGATTGCGCCCGAGGTCCGTGAAGTGGAGAAGGCCCCGTCTTCTGAACTCTCCGCCGCGCCTTCCGCCTCTTCGTCTCCTGAAGCCTTTTCGGACTCGAAGTCCGACAACTCGAACACTTGGCGACCCCGCATCACGATTCTGCTCGACACGGGGATGTCGTCCTCGCTCGTTGAGACGGCGGCCGAGGAACTCAAGCTCGTGGGTGACGCTGCGGACGTCGAGGTCCTCGTTCGAGGTCTCCCCGTGACGCGCACCCCGACGGGTTACCGGACCGACTTCGAAGCCACGTCCGAACGTCTTGCGCCGCTCGTTGACGCAGGCTTCGGAGCCGCGATCCATCCCGGACGCTTCGCCTTCCTTCTGGCCCTTGCCGAAGAGGGTCTCCAGGCGGGCGGCAGGCTCGATGCGAAGACCGAAGAGGTTTACGAAGTGATGACCGCCGCGCCCACCGCACCCGCCGTTCTCCTCACGATCGGCCGCAGCGTCTATGCGGTCTCGGGCACGGCCTCCATCGTCTCGGCCCTTTCTCAGTGGCGTCGCACGCTCGCCGACGCCGTCATGGACGAATCGGACCGCACCCGCATCGCCGCCCTTCAAACCGTACTCGACGAAACGCCGCTCGGCCGAATCGCGCCCTGAACACCCAAAATCGCACCCTGGAACCCAATCTCTACACCTCTTTGAGAGCCATGACCCGTACAGTTCCCGTTCGACGTCTCATTTCCCTCATGACGTTCGCTCTCGGTCTCTCCATTGCCCTGTCCTCGCACGCCGTGACGGTTGCCGAGGCCGTTGCCGCTGCGCGCAACACTCAGCTTCCCGACATCGACGGGATCATGGCGAACCACGACGGCGTGCTTGATGCCGTGGGCGGCGGGTCGACCGAAGGTCTCGACGACGTCAAGAACCTCTGGGCCGACGGCAAGGGCACGCTCACGGGTTCGGCCGAAGCCACCGTGATCGAGTGTCGCGGCAAGACCGACACGACCTGCCGCGCCATTCAGGTGCTCGACAAGGGCTTCCCGGAGCGTCCCGTCATCGGCGAGGACGTGCTCGCGGGTCGCGACGAGATCGTCAACAATCCGACCGTAACGCCGGACGACAACGACACCTGCAAGGACGTGACCATCGAAGCCGACCCCGTCGAGGTGACGAAGACCTGTCGAGCGGGCGGCTGGTGGAACGAGAAGGCCTGCCGCATCGGCCCCGTCGAGATCGGCAAGGTCACGGCAAAGTACTTTGCATGCGCCGAAGGCGAAGGCACGTCCTCCGAGCGCTCCTGCCTCACGACCGTCTCAGGAAAGCCCGCATCCTCCGTCTGGACCGAGCGATGCTTCTTCGGCAAGGAATCCTCCGCCGCCTCCGGTACCGTCACCGAAGAGACCTCAGCCGTCGCACGCGCGATCTTCTCGGGCGTGTGCACCTCCACCGACGCCACGACCGAAACGGTCAAGTGCAGTGAAGTCCTCGAGTCGAACAACGACCACGGCTGCGTCCTGGGCGACAAGACCACCGCACGCGTCAACGGTGAATACAGTCTCAGCCACGACCCCTGTTCCGACGGCGACGTCCTCATCGGCCAGCACACCTGCGGCAACTCCTCCTATCTGGCCATCCAGGTGAAGGGGTTCAAGTCCACGCGAATCTCGCTCGGCTACACCCTCCGAAACATCGCCCACCGTACGAACAGCAGCTGCAAGGCCGACTACGAATGGACGAAACGTGAATGCTCCGGCCCCACCTGCACGGCTAAGCTCGGAGCCCGCGTCTATTACAACGGTTACATGACGGGCTCCATGAGGCTCACCCTCACCTACGTGAACGAGTCCTACTACATCAAGGAAGAATGGGTCGACCACTGCGCCTCGATCCGCCCCAAGACGGCTGCGACTGCGGAGGGCTCCTGACATGCGCCGCCTCTTTTCTCTCCTCCCTCTTCTTCTCCCGCTGCCGAACCTCGTTCAGGCGGCTGATCCCGTCTGCACGCTCGAGAACCGCGTCTGCGCCGAGAACAACAATTCCGGGAAATGCATTCGCTACGAGAACACCTTCACCTGCGTGACGCTCAATCCCGCGGGCTCTCGCTGCACGGTCGACGCCAATCCGACGCTCACTGACTGCACGCTCTCCGCGCCCGTCTGTTCAGCCGAGTCCGGCGGCATTTGCCTCGAGACCACGACCGACTTTGTCTGCAAGTCCGAACCCTCGGGCGAAGGCATCCGCATCGACGACACCTCCGTCACAGTCTCCTACTCGAAGGAAACCAAGGGCGAAATCCCTGCCGGCTGCATCATCGGGGCCGAAGTCTGCCTCGACGACGACGCGCGCGACATCGAGGTCGAAAACTGGGAGGGACACTTCGTCTCCGCCAACCCCGTCTGCTGGGTGACCGAACGCACGATCCTCTGTCCCTCCGTCGACGGCGTGGCCTCCTGCCAGAAGCTCGAGCTCGCGGGCTGCCAAAAGCTCACCGACCCCGTCTGCGAAACCGAGGAACACGGCGTGTGCGTGCGCTGGTCCTCGACCTATCGCTGCACGCGTGACGAAGTCATCGGCGACGACATCATCACCGACGACGTCGTGACGACGCCCGGCGACGTGACCGAAGACGACTCGGCCTGCCGGAAGGAGCTCGAGGATGCGGCCGCCCGGGGCGAAAACTGCACCGTCAATTCCAGGGTCTGCGTGAAGACCGACCCCGCGGGCGTCCTCCCCTGTCTCGAATACCGCACGACCATGACCTGCACCTCGTCCTCGACCGACACCTGCGGCCCCCTGAAACACCTTTCGGGTCTGGGCGACTGCATGCTTGCGGCCGAACCCGAGTGCGCCCTCACGGACGCCGACGGCAGCTGTCGCCGAACCGAGTCGACTTATGTCTGCACGGAGTCCGTCACTTCCGAATCCGTCTCACCCGCCACCTTCCTCAAGGCCATGACGGTCACGAACTGGCGCGAGAGCGACGACTGTCTCCTTGACGACGGTTCCGTCATGACTGCTTCCCTTTCGCTCCTCTCGCGCGCGAGCACCACCGACAGTTCGTCGGGTTGCATACTGGCGTCGCGCACCTGCATCGAGGGCGAAGGCCTGCGCTTTGTTGAAGGTCGTCCCGCCTACCGCGCCTGCTGGGCATGGGAGGAGAAGTGGACCTGCAGGGCCGAAGGCAACGAATGTCTCGAGTACGAGAAGGACCCGTCCTGCAAGCTCGTCTCCGAAACCTGCTCCGACGGCAGCACCGACTGTCCCCGACCCTCACGCGTCTACTCGTGCACGCGTCCCGGCCTCTCCGCCTCCGTGGGCCAGGTCTGCGACGGCCAGATCTGCGTGGGCGACCAGTGCCAGGACGTGGGCGACACGGCCGACGGCGACTTCATCGACGCAATCCTTCAGCTTGAGATCGGACGGCAGCTCTCCGTCTACGGCGACACCAACGTCAACGAATTCTTCGGCGGCACGGTCTCCACCTGCCGCGACCGCATGGCGGCCGAGACCTGCTGCCGCGCCGACGCCGCCCCCAATACCTCGAACGCCGCCTTCGGCCAGTACCTCCTCTTCGGCGTTGCCGCAGGCGTCGAATTCGTCAAATGGATCGGCTCGCCCTACGTCTACGACCTCCTCTCCTGGTCGGACAAGACCTCGTGGCTCCTCAACAAGATCTACGGCTCGTCGGGCACGGGTGCCTACTCCCCCACGTTCTCCTTCTGGGGTGCAACCGCCCAGTACTCCGAGTCCGCAGGCTGGACCTTCAACTTCTCGTCCGCGGGCTTCGTCTCCGCCATGGCCAGCCAGTTCTGGAACAACTACCAGAGCTGCCGCGCAACGGACCAGCGCACCGCGCTCGCGAAGACCCAGCGACTCTGCCACTACGTGGGCACCACCTGCGAGAAGAAGGTGACGGGGCTCGGCTGCGTCGAGACCGCCGAAAAGCACGTCTGCTTCAACTCCCGCCTTGCCCGCATTCTCAACGAGCAGGGCCGCCCGCAGCTCGGACGCGACTTCGGCAACCCCATCAAGCCCGACGCCCGCGGCTTCACGATCGACGAATTCGCAAAGCTTGACTTCTCGAAGATGGACCTCTCCGAATTCATCGCCGACATCGTCAAGGAAGTCACGGCCCGCGGAAACATTTCTGCCGAGGCCGCAGCCGCACGCGCCAAGGAACGCATCGAGGCCATGGTCAAGGGGGAACTCGCCACTACGGCCAAGCTCCCCGGCGCTTCCGACACCGTCGCCTCCAAAGACCAGCCCACGAAACCTGACGGCACGGGCGGCCCCTCCACCCCGAGCTCGAAGTGAACCTCTCGTCCATTCAAACACCGACCATGAAGATCAACATCATCACCGGAATGATCCTCGTCGCGCTCTGCCTCCTCCTTTTTGCAGGCACCGTTGCTGACGCATTCGCAGGACCTCTTCCGTCCACAGGCGGCCATCCGCTCGATTCATCCCTTTCGAATGCGCAGGGCGAATTCGCGTCTTACGCCCCCGCTCGTCCTCACGATGCACCCGACGTTCGTCATCCGTCCACCTGGTGGGACGAGGACGTCTGGGCGGATCCCGATCGTCCCTTCCTCTATTACGGCGACAACGAGGTGCCCGACATGCGTCCCGGCTCTACTGTCGAGCCGCCCGACCCTCAGTCTGTCGTCAAGCCCGAAGAAAAGCCCTTCGACCCCGAGGACTTCACCGCCTTCAAGACCGTCGAGGAGCTTCGAACCGAACGCGAGCGGCGCCTCAACACGGCCATCATGAATCCGTCGCCCGCCAACATGCAGTCCTATCAGGCGATCAACGCGCACCTGCTCGCGCTTTCCGCCCGCTTTGCGCAGGCCTGGCAGCTCGGCCGAATGCTGAACCCCGGCTACGACTGGACCACGACCGCACCGTCCGCGAACTTCGCCACCGTCGAGCTCGGTGCCATGAAGCGCGACAAGTCTCATGCGCTCGTCAAGTCCCTTCAGGGCGACGCCGGCCTTCTCTTCATCGGCAAAAAGGGCGATCCCCTCACGCAGGTCGCCGCCGGCCCCGTTCGTGCATTCGCCAACACTTGGGGACTTGAGCTCCTTGCCGTTGCCGACGGCATCGACGCCCCCGCCGCCGGGACCAGCATTCCCGGTTTCGAAGGGTTCGACCTCGTGCAACCCGACGCAGGCCGCGCGAAGAAGCTCGGCGTCAACACCCTGCCCGCCGTCATTCTCGTGCCCAACCCCAAGGCCATGTCACGACCCGACTTCGCACTCCTGCGCGGAGGACTTGCCGGTCGCGACGGCATGCTCATCGCCGCAGGCGCGGTTTCGGGCGAGGAACTCTCGCGCCGCCTCGTCTTCATCCTCTCGAACCCTTCGGGCTTTGAAGACACGCCACACATCAGGGGCCGCGCCGCGCCCACTGGCTCTCTGCTCCTGCCGCCCGATCCTGCGCTCAGGATGCCGCCCGCCCAAACTGCCGATACTCCGCCCGTCGTGATCCCTCACGCCGGTGCCGCGCTCAACCCGAAACCCGTTCGCTGACGCCGTATGCCGACCAGCACATTGATTGACGAAAAATCTCCAACCAAGAGACTCAGCCCATGACAAGAAGAAACTCTTTTGCACCTCATCTGCCAAAGCCTGCGCTACTGCCTCTCCTCGTCCTCCTTGCGCTCCCGCCCTGCACCTCTCAGGCCGGGTTCCTTCAGGAGTTCTATGACGACGCCAACCTTCAGAGCAGCTACACGGCTCCGGGCCTCTACGCGTCCGCCTCGATGGACACCGTCACGGGCGGCCGCTTCATCCTCAAGGCCAATCGTGAGGATTTCCAGCCCTATTACCTTCAGGGGCCCGAACTCAAGGCCGGCTGCGGCGGCATCGACGTCTTCCTCGGCGCCTTCTCCATTCCGTCGAAGGACGAGTTCGTGAGCTTTGTGCGCTCGATCGGCACGGCCCTGCCCGGGCTCGCCTTCCATGCAGCCCTCCAGTCGCTCGCACCCGACCTCAACGAACAGATCTCTCAGTTCCGCGACATGCTCATGCGCTACGCCAGCATGCTCGAAGACTCCTGTCAAGTCGCCGAGAACATCATGAACGCGGGACCCAACGAATGGATCTCGACACTCGGCCACAAGGCGAGGAATTCCCTGCGCAGTCTCGGTCAGGCCGAAGACGCTCACGACGCCGACTCCCTCACCCGTGCTGACGGCGGCAAGGTCGTTTCCAGCGCGCCCACGCGCACTGACACCGGCGGCAACATCGTCGAGGCTTCCGAACTCAATCTCACATGGGCCCTCCTCATCTCGGGCAAGGGCTCTCAGCGCCTCACTCAGGAAAAGCGCGAGGTCATGATGTCGCTCATCGGCACCCGCGTCTTCGTTAAGAAGGGCTCGGGCACGAGTACCACCATCGAGGAGCGCAACTACCCCGCGCTCGACCTTCTCAACGCCGTCCTCGGCGAACCCGGCTCGGACAAGATTCCCACGGAGGCCGTCGTCTACAAGTGCGATGAAAAAGACAAGTGCCTCAATCCGACCAGAACCACCTACATCGACGTCAATCTCAACAACCAGATCTACAAGGCCATGACGAACTACAGGAGTTCGCTTGTCTACAGGGACGTCTCCAGAGTCACTGCAGAGGAGATGACCATGCTCGCCACGATCTCCTCCCTGCCGCTTCTCAAACTGGCCGAACTCGCTGCCTCTCCGCGAATGATCAACTTCTCCGACGGCATGCTCCAGACCTTCGCTCAGGTCGCTGCCTACGAGGCGATCCTCACCGCAGTCGGACAGCTCACCGAGGACGCCAAGAGCGTCGTATCGTCCTCGTCCGCCAAATCGGCCAACAGTCAGGCGACCGAGTACGCCCAAACGCTTGTCGCCCGTTGCGACGTCCTTCGAGCCGAGCTTCTGAGCCGTGAAAAGGTCATGTCGGGCAGGGTCTCCCAGGTCTCGAGTCTCCTTTCCTACATCTCTCACCTTCAGCGCACCATCTACGGTGACTCCGCCATCGAGGCGCTTTCCACGATGCCGGGCAGCGGCATCACCCAGTAAGGAATCCTCATGACAACCGAAGCACTTGACTTCTACGCATACTGGAACGGAGCGCAGGTGGCCGACCTCTGGACGACCCTCGCACTCATCACGGGCACCGACGACTACCGCTCGCTCCTCCTCTGCGTCGCCCTTTTCGGCCTCATCTGCGCAGCCGCAGGCGCCGCCGTCCGCTACAGGGGCGGCGATCTCATCGTCTGGATCGCGGCCATGGTCTTCATCTTCTCGGCCGCATTCGTTCCCCGCGTCAACATCGCCGTGAGAGACGTGCGCTCCGCCAACGTTCAGGTCGTTCAAAACATCCCGCTCGGCATCGGCTGGCCCGCATCCGTCATCTCCCGCGCCTCCTACTGGCTCACCAAATCATTCGAAACGGCCTTCGGAGACGTGGACGCGGCACGCTACACACGTTTCGGCGTGGCCTTCCCGCAGCGCGTCGTCACGACCATGCTCTCCGTAAAGCCCATCACGGCCGACGGCAAGATGTCGCTCACCAACTTCACGGAACGCTGCATCGTTCCCGAAATTCTCGAGAACTCCGTCAAGCGTCAGGAGCTCCTCAACGCCCCCGACATCAATGCACTCATCTCCACCAACGGATGGGTCAATCCGGCACGTCGCGTGTTCATGAACAACAAGGTCCTGACCTGCACGCAGGCGGCTGAAGAACTCAAGAAAACCCTCGAGGAGACCGAGATTCCCGCCCTTGAGTCCCGCTTGCGCCTCAAGCTCAACGTCGACTTCAAGGACGGCGTCAACGCGGCCCTCTCCACGGCCATTCCGCAGGCCGAATCTCTCATGCTCGGCGTCTCGCGCACCATGGCGGAATCTCTCAGACAGTCCCTCATGATGTCCGCGATCCCGGACACCACCATGACCTTTGCAGCCAAGGCCGGTCAGGCGCCTCTTTCGGCAGGCGTCGCCATTGCACGCTCCCAGGGCAACCTCGCCTCCGAGATCAACTACAGAACCCTGAGCGAAATGGCCCGATCGGCCCTCCCGAAGCTGCGCAACATCCTTGAGTTCACCGTCATCGGCCTCTGGCCCATGGTCTTCCTGATGATGCTCGGCACGGGCGCGGGCGGCGCAATGGTCTGCCGCGCCTACTTCACGCTCCTCATCTCCGTGAGCCTCTGGGCGCCGATCACGGCCATCATCAACTACCTCACGCTTCACCTCGACATGGAGCCGATGAATCAACTCGTGAACTCCGCCGGCGGCGTGACCCTTGCGGCCGCCACCATGATTCGAGACGCAGGCGCCACCTCTCAGGCAATGGCGGGCTCGCTCCTGTGGCTCGTCCCCGTGCTCGCTTACGCCGTTGCCAAGGGCAGCGACATGGCCCTCACCGCCATGACCTCCTCCGTTCTCGCCCCCGCATCCTCGGCAGCTCAGGCTCAGGGCTCCCAGCTTGCCATGGGCAACGTGTCCGCCGGCAACGCCTCCCTCAACAACGCATCTCTCAACAACGTGTCCGCCAACAAGACCGACACTTCGAGCAGCTGGGCGGATCCGAACACGCACAAGGTCGAACTCGCTCAAGGTACGGCGGCCTTCGACCGCTCCGCAGGACAGATAACTGCCATGAACGTCCGCAAGTCCGACCTTGGCGTCTCGTCCGATACAGCGAACATGAACGCTGTTCAAGACGCGAACAACTTTGGCACGTCGTCTGTTGCGACCAATGCAAGTTCGTTTGCCACGAACTCTGGGGTCCAGTCCGTTTCGGGCACCGGCGTGACCAACAGCGTCAATCGCGACGATGGTTGGAGCGTCACCAGAAACTCCGGTACTACGTACGGGACGAATGAATCGGCGAATTACGGAACCGTAAACTCCAGTGCCTTCGGTGCCAATGGAGGACGTGAAGGACGATCTGTGAACACTTTCACTTATTCTTCAGGTTTAAGCGTAGCTTCAGGAGGAATTACGGGAATTAAGTCTGGAGAAATTACTCACCAGGCTCCATCCAGCACAACAAACCTGAATGATCAAGCTCAAATCAATGAGCCTTCGCAGGCTGGTCTTAATTTTGCAGAAAACGCTCTTTCAATTAGCCAAAATTTATCCAGTCTCGCAAGCTCAGGTCTTTTTGCTAAACAGAACGGACTTAAAAATCAAGGTAATCAAATAAATTCTCAAACCTCAAGCGTCACAGATATTGGGAAAATTAGTGCATCACCAACAGCTTCGAATGCAGCATTGCTTGCAGACGTAACTGTATTTAAGTTTAGTGAAGGAAAAACCACATCTTTCCAAACTGGAAACGCCTTCAATATTAATGAACAGAAGGGTGAATCCACATCCATCAACAATGGAACTCGAAATACGTTGTCAGACTCGAGCAATGCTCAGTTTATTGATCAGCGAGGGATAACGAATGGACGATCTTCCTCTGACAGTATTTCTGATCTGGACGCATCCACCCACACTGCAAGTAACGGCACTGCAAATAAGGTAACTCAGGATAGAGACAACATGGTTCGAGACCTTGGTCTTGCTATGGCTGGCGGGGATGCCTTTGAAGCTTTGAGAATGTTTAACACTAGCCCTGAAAACCGTGCAATTTTGACCAGCATGGTTGATAAGCAACAACCTCATTTGGAAACGGTATTGCCTCCAAAGCAGAAAAGCGTTGCAAAAAATCGAGATGAATTCATTGGAACGACACGCGATGACATTCAGAAAGACTATCTGGCTTCTTCTGCCGGAGTTCAAGCCACAAGTGACGATTCCGTTCAACGTCGAAGAGCTGAAAAACATATTGACATTCCAACTAAAGCAGATTTCATGGCACAAACCACGCAAGAACGAGATCTTGCCAACTATAAGATGGGGCTGATGGCCGTCACGACTTCCGAATACCTTCAAAAAGAAACTGGTATTTTAAGCGTTCTCGAAAGGGTCTTTGGAGGCGCATTCACGTATTCCTCTCCACAAGAAATGTATGCGCACCTAGGCGCCGAAGCTGAGACAAATAGTCAACTTAGAGAAACCTTAACGGAAATCGGTAAAGTTTCCGGGCCAGGAGTTTCCGAACAGGATATCCTTTCAAAAATTAGGAAAAATTAGATTCGATCTGAAAACCAGTAAGCCACCTCACTATCAGACATATTAGGTTTTGAAAAACTTAACCTTGTTCCTTTCGGATAAATATACTTTCTGGACCAAAAGCCTCGGTGTGCAGCTAACCACTCCAAAAAAGTGGGTTTCTTATGTACACCGAGGACTTTCCGGTAAAGGTATGGAATCCCCGTCAGTTCAAACACCTCTGAGGCATAGAAGAAAGCCCAACACATGCACCAACGATAGGTACGGACCTGATAAAGGACCGTACCCTCTTTAGTTTCTTCGACATAGGAAAACATCACGACCTCAATATTTTCTAGACAAAACTAGCCTAGCACAACCTCACCAAATACGTATCCCCCAACATTTTCGCAGGACATCGTTCACTTATGGAATTCCTTGAAGCAAAAGCCATTGCCGAGCGCCTTGGCTTCCAACTCTTTGCCGACGTGCGCGGCGACACCAACGCGCTTCGCCTCTTTACTGAGGATTTTCGCCAGAAGTACGGCAAGAAGTCCCGCTGCGGCGTCTACATGCAGTTCAGGGCCGACGGCTCCTGCTACATCGGCCAGTCACTCGACGTTGACAGGCGCCACAAGCGACACCGCGAACTCGGCGTCATCGTCGACTATCTGGCCTTCCGCTGCTGGCCGCCCAGCGTCCTGATGGAAAAGGAAGACCTGTGCATTCGGGACGCTCTGGCTCTGGGCGTGCCGCTCGTGAACAAGACGTTGAAGTGCGGCACCCTGAAGAAGTCCGACGACTACGATCAAATCTTCACGCCCGATGAGCAGGACCTTTTCATCGAGCGGATCGCAGCCCGACAGACGCCGCTCACCCAGTGGCCGAACTTCTGCAAGAATGCAGAGCGCTCGGAGCTTCGTGACTGGGAGATCTTCAGCCAGCATCCGCGGTTCATGGAGCTCTACCAGAAGGCAGCCTTTTATCTGAAGACCACTGTCCCCAATCCTGAAGAGACGGAGTCCGTAACCTGGCAGTGCGCACTGTGCAACGAAAAGAGCCTTCAGGGAGCAATCCGATGGGTCATCAAAATACGCTGCGGCGCCACCGTGACTTTCGAGATCTTCCACTACAGTCAGGCGAAGTACCAGTACTTTGCGAACATAGCGGTTGCACCAGATCTCGTCTATGAGGCCATCGACTCGCAGAAGCCGGGACAGCAGTACCTCCCCTTTTCCAACCTGTGCCTCCCTCCCCGTCGCCAACCACCCACGCTGAAGGACCTTCAGATCAATGGCGTATTCAGAAAGGAAGGTACGGACGAAGACGGACCGAACGCGCAGGCCGAGTTGCTCACCCGACCGATCGCCCTGGTCGACACCTCGAGTCTGGGGATGTTGACCGTGCCATTCGACGCACTCGAGAGCGTGCTCGAAGACGACGTCATTGCGACCGCCGCAGCCATGGCCAACATCGCTTGCATGCGGACGCAGCTCGTGGAGTCGGCAGACCACAACAGTCTTCTCGCCTTCAGGATGCTCTATCTCTGAGGCCAGAAGTCGCACCTCCTCGCGGTACCTCACTCGTCTGAAAGCGCAACAAGTCCTCGCCTGGCTGGGGCTACAAACACCCTAGTCCCCGGCTCAGGCTGCGGCCAGCCGAGATCGTCGAACTGAAGACCTCGACAACGGCCTCATCCCGGCCATATCCTAGAGCACCAGGGCAAATCCGGATCTTCGCCATTTTCGACACGTTCTCTGTCGTACGACTTCAGGATCCTGAGACTCTGCATGATCGACTTCTTGCTGCGCCTGTCGATCGTACGTGACAAGCTGAAGGAACTTCTTGTCTAGATGGTGTTGATTTTCTGCAGCGGCAAACCTCAAAATGGAACGGTTTTATCTCATACTGAAACGGGGATTTGCTCCTCCCACTGGCTTCATTCCAAGATGGGTTCTGTGGCTTAATTCAGCGAAGCCTGTAGGGCGCCCCCCAGCGCCGAACCGAATGTGCCTTGGAGACCTTCAACCATGACTGCTAAGTTTTGTTTTAGTTCTGCGTTGCCAGGCCGAAGGACAAGTTAGAATACGGCATCAACGCCACGAAGATCTCGGCCTTGTGCCGTTTCCTGTCACTGGTGGTGTAGTAAGTGGATCGCCCGAATAATTGATCATGGCAACCTGACTGGGATGCCATACTGACATCCTTCATGGACACAGGAAGATCTCGCTTGTGTTCGTTGTACGCCCATCCTTTCGGTGATCGTGTTGCCGGCCTGTACAAAGGCTTCATGCACGACGCCTCCGGCCGACTCAACGGTCTTGACCAATTCGTCAGCCGCACCCTGAACCTTGTCTGCAAAACCCGTGACCGAAGTGTCGACCTTTTCGGCAAATCCTGTGCTTGCGGTCTCGGCGGATTCAACAAGCGCGTGAACGACGGCTTCAATACGTTCGGAAATCTCGGCCGAATGTCTGTTCATGGCCTCGAGGTGTGCTTCCATCGAATCCGCCCTCTCGGCGCTCTTCCTGTCAAGGGCATCCACCTCCTGAGAGAGGGCCTTCATCGTCTCGCCAACTTCCTGCGACACGGAAGTCATGAACTCCCTGGTACTGGAAAGCACGAAGTCAAGTGCATCAACCGACTTGCCGACGCCTTCAGCCGATTCTGCAAAGGATGCAGTCATGTCCTTCATGTTTTGGCCCAGCATGACCACGAACTCTTCCATGGCCTGACGAACCTCATCAGTAATGGCCTGAGACTGTTTTTCGGAGAATTTGTTGAATGACTCGCGCAGCGCATCAATCCCACCAACGAGAGCCGACGTCTGGGCAGTGGACTGTTCGTTGAGGACATTGCCGAGCTTCTCGATCAACTTGTCCGACATCATGTCCCAGTGTTCGGAAAAGCTGCGCATGAGCTCCTCCTGGCGGATCGTGCGCATCGTGCGAACGAGCGCCAGTCTTTCGGGATCGGCATGGGTGATGCGGCTCGCAAGCTGAGCGTTCAGCTTTTCGATGCGGCTCAGAACATGATGCTCGCAACCCTGCAGCCAGGAGCTGAAGAAAAACGAGATGGAGAGACCGACGATCGATGTGATGAAGGCCTGACCTGCGCCATCAAGAAGATTGCCGATGGACTTCAACAGTTCGGCGACGTTCATGGAACCGATGCCAGCGGCAGAAGCGGAGTCCGCGGGCAGGAGACGGCGAGTTGCAAGAGAGACGCCGGCAGCAAGGCCTACGAAAGTGAAGAGAATGCCCAGCCCCGTCAGGATGCCGGGCACGCTCTGGTAGAACGGCACATTGATGCGACTGTAGTAGAGCGTATCCTCATTGAAAAAATCGACGGACGGCCTAAGGGATACGAAGTCGGTGAGACCGATCATGTCGTCACCGGAGAGCTCGGAGGAACCGTCCTTCCTGCGAAGCTCCCTGACCGACTGATAGTATTCGACGTAAAGCTCAGAAAAAGGCTTGCCAAGTTTTTCAAAATCTTCATCGAGTGCCAGGATATCAACGCTTCCGTCGCTGTTCAGAGCACCAGACACCATGTCCGCAGCCTTATCAAGCGCGTCACGCCAAACTTTACAAAGGGCGAAAACAGACCGTGAAACGGGCTGCTGACAACAAACGGCGGTATGCTCCTGGAGAGGGCAACATACCGCCTGTTTTGTTGTCTGGGGTCCCCCAAGGGGCTTGCCCCTTGGCACACGACTTTGCTTACTAAGTGTAGTGGGTTATACCTGCTGGCGTGGCTGACGGGGGAACGGGGTGTGGTGCTTTATGCGCCCCATTTGCTCCGGCAGGAAATTAGGCTGAATTTTTGCGAATGGGAATGAGCAAAAAATCGGGCTGTTTTCAGAGAACGGCGGCAGGTATATGAAAGCCCCCTTCCCTCGTCCTACGCTCCGACTTGTGGACAAAGTGTCCCGAAGTTGTGGCCACACTCCCGGAAAAGTAGCAGAACAGCGTGCAAACATCAAGGCAGATTTGGTTAGCTTCTCAATTTATCGGCGTGTTCTTCACAATGCTGCTGTACTTCTTTCAGCCATGTTTCATACCAATACCATGTTTTTGATATTAGCACACCAAAGCTGTATCTTGGATCTTTCGCATTACGAGACTTCCACAATTCTGTATGCTTGTTAATTGAAAACCTATCATATCCCTTTTCCTTCATTAAGGATACAATCTCGCTTGGCAAATACTTTCGTTTCTCTGTTTCTTTCAAAACAGCATATGTTTTCTCAATGCCCTCTGCAAGTGGAGAATCGCTTTTGATAAATTCAACGACTTGGTCTGCCTGCCCTTTCCTTTTAGCATTTATTGGAACAAAGAGGACACGATACGCATAACGCGAACTTGCCAGGGCTTCCTCTGAAAGAACATTTTCAAAATCCACAACAAAGTTTTTAACATTTGAGGTAATATGCGAATTATTATGTAGTATATCACGCTGGTCTGGCATCAATGGAGAGAACTGAATTGCAAGGGATAGTTCTTTGCTAAGGTTATATTTATCCCCGAACAATTTGCAGATGTAACAATCAAAATTTAATGCACAGGATTGCAATTTTGCGCTCAAAAACTCGTCAACCTTATTGGTCATTTGATGTTCGATCTCATGACGGACTCCAATAAGAAAACGCAAATTTGTTATCGTATCACTATCCAAAGGACAGTCCTTTTCGTTAAGGCACCGTTCAAGTTCCCAATGTTTGTATGCTCCGTATTTAGTTTTATCATATACTTTCTTTTTCCCTGTATAACGATAGTAGCGATAGTCGATACCCTTGCTTCTCAAAAAAGCATGAAGCAAATAAGTCCATCCAATCACAGCCAGCGTGATAAACGATTCTGCCTTGAACGTGACTTGCGGATTATTATATATTTGTACCGCAGCAAGCATTGCTTCACGAGCTTTTTTTATCAACTCTGTTTTTACAGATTTTACTCGTCTTTTCCTTGGCATACGGCACCTCCGATCCGAGCATAGAAAATCAACTTTTGTCCCAGGTGTTCAGAAAATAAGTTTAGTCTTCTTCGTCCTCTGCATCCATATTCATTTCAAGTTTATAATAAATGTCAATATCACGAATAATACCGTCAATGTCGTAATTATTAAGCTCTGAAGTCCACATTTGAAGCTCATTAATGGTAATGATTTCTTCAATAGCTTTACGGTATCTTTCTTCCAAAACAGTCATACCACTTGAACGCTGTTCGATATATCTATTCAATTCTTCCAAAACACTTTGTTTGCTCTGCTTAGTCTTAATTACAAAGCTGATTGGAAAGTGCATGACTTTATCAATATCCAACAAATATTTATCGTAGTTGTTTACCTCAGTCACTTGAAAAAATCTACCTACTGGCCTCATAACAAAATCGATACCACCGTCATTTGCATTGGTCCTTCCCGTTTTGAATAATTCGAGAGCTACTTCATCAATAGTATCTCTTGTATACCCGAAGAATACGGTAATATTCTTATAGTGGTTTTTCAGAATGGCATAGCTTATAATCTCAAATATGCGAGCTTCGGCATCTTCTGTAAGTAAAGCATTGATTTTAGCTTTTTTCTCAGAATAGTTTGTCAGACCTCTCAGTTCTTCTAAGATACTTATTAAGGCATGGTCTTTTGCCATCAAAAGGTCGATATACTTTTTGATGATTTTACAGGAAACAAGGCTTATGTCATGTCCCTCGACATAGATGTAATCAATATGGATAAGATATTTTCCGTTATTAACGATAATTAGGTCATTGACTATATCCTTAATTTTGTTGTGAAATTCTCCATTCACACGGGAGTTTAATGCGTGATTCTGTAATTTACTCCCGCCATAGAGACTGCGATAGAAATTGAAAAGTCGCATATAATCATATCCCTCAAATTGGCGATATGCTTCTTTTTTGTTATAGAAATCCTTTTGATAAAAGAATAGGATAGAATAAATCGCGTAAATATTTGCCAAACTTCTACGAGTTTTGCTGTTACCGTGAACCGCTTTCATTTTCTTGTCTAAATACTGAAGCATGGGGCTTTTATCATAAATCTTTTGATAATCCATCAGATACTCTGCTTTAAGAATATCTGCAACAAAAGTCTCTGTAATCTTCATATTATTCACCTCTTACATATTTAGATTTAGCATTTGTCTTGCGCATTTTCACTTTTTCAAGGCTTTTTCCATTCCTTGTCATGGTAATACCAGTACGTCTTAGTCCCATCTCATAATATTCCTCATTCATATCAATGCCGATGCCTACTCGTCCGAGACGAACTGCCACAGCCGAAGTAGTAAATGAGCCTGAAAATGGGTCAAGAACAACATCTCCGGGATTAGACGATGCTTTAACTATACGTTCCAATAGAGCTTCTGGCTTTTGCGTTGGATGATTTTCGTACTCATCCATCTTGAACCTCACTCTACTAAAATCCCAAACATTTCCAGGAACTTTTTGGGAACTGTATGGCTGAGGTGGATTTTTTCTGTAATCAATCAATTTTCGTTTAGCTCCTGTTTTTGCCTCGACAAGAATATCTTCGTAATTGAAAGTGTAGGAAGACTTGCTCGTCTTTGAGATCATTAGGATGGGTTCATAGAGAGAACCATACATTTTCTTTGACTGTACTCCGGAACTATCGTATGACCAAATTATTCGACATAATACGTTATATTTTTCCGATGCAAACACGTCCAAATACGGCATATGTTGTGTCGCTGTCATAAAGTACATAGTTCCATTATCTGAGAGAACACGCATACATTCATCAATCCATGTTTTACACCATTCTATGTAAGCATGAACACTTTCCCACTTGTCACTGTTGTTACCAAAATCCTTGCCAATGTTATATGGGGCATCAGCAAAAATAAGCTGTACGGACTTGTCTTTCATTTTTTTTAGAACAGAAAGACTATCGCCGAGAATGGCCATTGAATTATTTTTGTTCATATATTCTTCTGTTAATTGAGTATTGAACAATGAATTGAAATCAAAGACTATCTCTGGATATGTTTTCTTAGTTGGCTCCGAAATAGATATATCGTTATCAAATGTCAATTGTCCTTGGCTACAAATATTCATGTTATTTTCCTTCCTGCGCTATATGTTGCTTAACTTGAGCATATATTCTATTTTGATATTTTTACTTCTCCGATTGCTCCAACATTTTGTTAGCAAACTGCTGGAACAGATCAACGGTTTATTTATCCATCGGTGCAAGCTGTCGATTTTTCCGGCAATCATCGCCGTTACATCATCAATGGAAATCGGGTTTTGCTTCTGTTCCTCCAGTGCGTCCCGCATGGCTTGGAACATAGCGGCAGTCACAAGTTCTCCCGGCTTTTCGCCGTTGTCAATGTCTTTCTTAATATCCCGCAGGATAGCGAGGAATACATTTTTGATTTTCTCAATCTCCGCTTCATGTTCCCCCATCTTCTGGGCGTTCAAAAGCTGTAAATCCTGTTTTGCTTCCGCCCGGTGTTCCGGGTGTCCTTTCATCAGGTAGGATAGGGAAGCCGTTGCTATCTCGATAAGCTGGTTTCTTGCCATACCCCCTCTCGCTGCTGTGCCTTGGAAATAAATCCGTATCAGGTGCATCAACCGTGGGATAATTTTGTGTTCCAGCAAGCGGTTGAGGATTTTTATATCAATCGCGCCGGTCACAAGCCTTTTTACCGCTTCATTCGACAGGCCAAGTTCAGAAATATCATAGCTTTTCGGGACGCTAACAGGGGTAAGGCTCAGGATATAATCCGTAGATGTTTTCAATTCCTTTGCCAGCTTTATCAGATAATCGCTGCTGATGGTTTTGAGATTGCCGTTTTCAATGCGGGCAATCAGGGAGGCGTCGATCCTGGTTTTCTGGCTCAACTCCTTCTTTGTCATCCCCAGGTTCGTCCTCACATCGCCAATCCGGTCGCCCGGATGTCCGTCAAGCTGCTTTGCCGCCATATTTCCCCCTCCTTGCCTGTATTTCTTTCAGTTTACCATATTATATGGCATTTAGGAAAAGCGATAATTGCAGATTTACAATTTCAAAGGTCTACACGATGGCAAAAATGCAATTCCCGAAGAAAAACGGGAATTGCATTTTTTCATGATAAACTGATCTCAAAACCGGTTGAATACAACAAGAAACGAGGGATCAGCATCCATCCTATTAAAACTTTGCCGCCGCTGGAACGCAGGCCGGACGGTTCCCTTTACCGCATGACACCGGCACAGAGGAAACAGGCGGCCAGCCTGATACGCCGGGAGTGCTGTTGCTGTGAGGACGGCAACTGCATTGTCCTTGACGATGGGGACACCTGCACCTGCCCGCAGACGGTTTCTTTCTCGGTCTGCTGTAAGTGGTTCCGCTGGGCGGTCTTGCCGCTGGACGGAACGCTGGAAGCGGAGATTTTCCGGGATAAGGACTTGAAACGCTGTGTGATCTGTGGCGGTGTGTTCGTCCCCAAATCCAACCGGGCAAAATACGTACGTCCCCTAAACACCAACTTTCACAATTTGCCAGGGCACCAGCCGGAAGGCGGTGCCCTTTCACTTTATTTAACGACCTCGGATAGCGGTGGCTCCTCGAAATTCCACGGCAGCCAGGGTGTGACGTCGAAGTCCTCCATCAAGGCCTTCATGTCCCAGGTTCGAATCCCACGAGTGACCGGGTGGACGCCCTTGAGTTCGAAGTTCAGAGTCCAGCGTTTTTCGTAGCAATGCTTGTAGACGGCTCGTCCGAATTTCTTCCGATATTCGACAGGGCGCGTGATCCCGTTGCGCTTTGCGGTTTCGAAAAGCGTGAAACTGTCGCACAGGCTTTGCATGTACGCCGTCGTCTGGCGGAACCTGGTCGCTCCTTCCATGCGTGCCACGGGACGAATGCATCGCTCGATCGCATTCGTGTCCAGAGGTATGCGCGGATCAAATTCTTCAGGAGCTGCGGTGGCAAAGGTCAGACGTGCGCCACCAGGGAGCTCCAGTTGAACCGGAACCTGCGGAATCTGACTTTCCGCAGGAACGCGTGAAGTGACTGAGGGACGAAGTTCGCCAACGACCTTGATCAGCTTGGAGCTCGGGCGTGAAACGGGCGTAACTGTTTGCTTCTCGATTCAGCGGAACTGATGGTAGAGCACCCAGAGGTTCGGCAGGGCATCGTCGGCCTTGAGGAACTCATGCAGGCGGGTGCGATGGAAGGCGGCTTTGCTGAGGCCGCTGCTGAGGTAGGCAGTGTGAGCCTTGGTCCAGTTGATCATCTCGATCTCCATAAAAGAGATCTTGATTTTGGCGGATCCTACGCTTGTAACAAACGGTGTTTAGGGGGCGTACAGTGCGAAGGCGCTGCCGTCGGCGGTTTCACCATCAGGCATCATGACCATGCCTCGAATGATGAAGGCCTCCTTCAGGTCGGAAAGCCAGGCAGGCGGCGCCTCGCGCGAGGAATGCGTGAACACGGGCGTGCTCAGCGTCAGACGGCAGCCCTCGTCATCGGCATCAGGCTTTGGACATCCCCTTGCCTCGTTGATCAAAGTCAGGCTACTTTCGACGAAGACCGGCTTTCCGTTGCCGCCTTCGGTCTCACTGCCCATGGAAAGCACTTCCTAGCCCTGTTTCCGGAGACCCTTGGTGGTCCGTTCCGTGACATTCTTCAGCACATCGGACTCAGCCTCGTAGATCGTGGCGTACCCGCTCGGATCGACGATGGCATTCCATTCATCGACCTCCGTGAGAAAGACCTTTGCGCTCGAGTCAAGAGAGGAAATCGCAACCGCAACAAGGCCACCGGCGAGCCCGTTATCGGCGGCGCCGCTGATGAAGCTGTTGAGACCTCGTCTTTCTGCAATGGTAGCGATGTTCTTGGTCTCGGGGTCGAGGTCTTTGACGGGAATGCCGAAAACATGGGCAACCTGATGAGGACGAGAGAAGCCCGGATCAAGCGGAATGTCGGCCTGAAGGCCTTCGAACTTGACGCCATGAGCCAGTTGCTCAGGCGTGTGAGTCGGCTTGGAGGCGCAGCCTGCCAGAAGAAGAGAAATCGATACGGCGATCGGAAGGACAAGAGTTTTTGCGGTCATTTTGTTATTTCGGTTGGATGTGGTGGCCCTGCTGAGTCATGACATCAATTCTTGCAGGCTTTCGCCTGAAAAACCTGTTTTGCGCAGACAATATTTTATGCGGCCTGAACTCGGACTCCGCTTGCCCCTCACTGAGAGCGGGCGAGCCAGTCCATCCATCGGTCGATCAGGGCCTGATTGACTCGCTCGCCCCTGTACTCCGGCCAGCGGCATTCAAAGTACTCCGCAATGCGGGCCTTCCACTCTTCGTCGTAGCAACGCTCATTGAGCAGGAGCGTCGCCTCCAGATACCTCACGAGGGAAACGAACGTCGGATCAGGAGTACGCGTTTCCTCCCCGCAGCGAATCTTCGCAAGGAGGAGCTCGGGAAACTTGAACCAGAGCCCCATGTTGTCAGTGTGAAGGATGTGCAGGAAGGCCGCGAACTGTGCACGACGAAACGCCTCGCGCTCCTCGAGGAAGTCGAGTTCGCCCGGCGCAGGCACTGTCGGCCTGATCTCGTACGGATTCGGATTCCATTGCTCGTTTGTCAGAGCCGCCTTCAACTCAATCAGACAGTTGCGGTACATGTCCACGCGCTTGTCTGTCGGCGCGAGCAGCGTATCCTTCGCCGCCTGCTTGTCTTCTTCAAATGCCATGGAATCAAGCACGGGACCTAGACAAGTCACAGGATTACCCAACCGACAAGTCGGTGTTTGCCTTCCCAAGTGTGATGCGACGGTTTTACCATGATTTCACCCCATCTGCTGCGGACGGTCACTCAGCAACGTACTTCAGGGCGGCTTGTACCGCTTTAAGGTGACGTCCTCACCGCGAATGAAGACGACACTGCCACGAGGCCTAAAGCTTACAGACCGAGCTCACTGAGACCAATTCATGGGTTCTGATTTCACTGAAACCGCACATTCCCTTCCTTCCGGCCCTCCCAAATTCACCTCCTTCCTGTGCTCGCCTTCTTGACAAAGTATCGCCTCTCACCTTTTCGTCAAAAACAGTGTGGTAAAAACGCATCATTCATAACCCGCCCTTTTCTAGGGTGATTACTTAGGTAGAAATCCTGCCTTTAACATTTTTTCAGGGCCTCAACCTATTTTCCTAGTAACTTCTGGGCAAATAGTGTATTCGTTGTCAAAGCCTGAGCCACTGCCGAAGTTAAGCGATCGCTAACCAGCGACCAACTCATGAAACACCCAATTAATCACCACCCCAGAGCTGTCTAAAAGGAAGTTACCGACGCCCAGTCGATTTGATCTTTGTTTCACCCTGTAGTAGAGTGCAATCACTGAACGGATGACATCGACTCATCCGCACTTAGACGTATTTTTATTCACATTTTCCATATATACAAAATCGTGCTTGCATCGACTATCATCATGAACATTGTTTGCCCTCTCCCGATACAACCACTGGCACCTCTCCGTCCTTCTCAAATCTCTCCCGACAGGACGAGTCTCCGCAGGCAGCACCTGCGCACAACGGCCGGCGCACAGCCCGGCATTCATCCGACGGATACACTGTCGTTTTAAGCCCACAATGCCCAAATCGCTCCCGGTGCCGTATTGTCATTTCGACTTCGCTTCTCCTCCCATCAACCTAAATCCTCAGTAGCTCCATGTTTGAACTGCCTACTTTGAATTCTCTCGACGCCATCGACCGTCAACAGGTTCATTACGCGACCATCCAGTTGAACGGTCCCAGGTTCCCGATTGATACCGCCGACTACTTCAACCTGGTCATTCATCGTGCCCTGCATGAAGCCGGCCTCACCGTTGAGATGCTCTGTCAGGAGCTTCGCCTCGACATGTCCGCGGTCGAGGACATGCTCCAGAGCAAGGTCTTTTGTCCGGATGAGCTTGCCCTCATCACCTTCCACCTCCGTCTCGACACGGCCTTCATGATGGAAGCGCACGCGGCGCTCACGTTGCCCTCCTGCTCGAAGCCCAGCCCCGTCGTCGCCGAGCCCGCCGACACTCTTAAGGAGTGCGTTGTCAAGCATGGCTACAAGACGCTGAACCATTTCAGCGAGGTCCACGGCTTCGACCCGATCGCCATGAATACGATCTCCCTCCATCGCCGCTGCACGGACTCGACGGGGATGAAGCTTGCCAAGGCCCTGAATGTGTCCCTTGAAGAAATCAGGACGGTGCTTGTGGCCTCGGATTTCGATCCCGTCCCCAAATCTCTTAAGCTTCTCATCAAGAAGCGCAACTACACTACGTACAAGGAGTTCGCTGCAGCCGCAGGCCTCACGGAACACCACATCATGAAGATTGCCAAAACCCGCACTTGCACCACGACGTGCGCCGTCAAGTTGTGCAAAGCCCTCGGCATCACCGAGGACGAACTGGCAGCTTCGATCCTGATCGCGGAACCCAGGCATAAGCACGGCTCAAAGCTTGAGACGCCCAGCAAAGAAGCGATGGAAGAGGTGGCTTCTACGAAGGCCCGCCGTAAAAAAGACGAGTCCGACACAGAGGAGGAGTGCGGAACTTCCACCGTCTCGCTCAAGCGCCCCAGGCGTTCATCCAAGTAATCGGTCCCCTCAGTAGACCAGAAGGAACGCTCCCTCGCACCGCAAGGTCGCGAGGGAGCAGCTCCTCCCTTCTTCCGCTCCCTTGACTTCTTCCCAGTGCACCCCTCGATGCGGCTGCGCATCTCTTCCCGGCTGACTGAAAGTCTGCTTTCGCGCACCAACCATCCTCTCCCTCTATTTGCTGTCCCCAACCGGTTTTCACGCCGCCTCTTGCCTCAGCAGCCTGAAACATTGAGCGCTTTCATCTGAACAGTGTTCAGCCTCTCCCTTTCCTCACCCGCCGTACCGCTTTCCAGCCAGACGGTGCGGGCAAAACTTGATTCCCTGGCTGCAAAAGCAATGCAGGCCCCGACGCATGCCGGAGCCTTCATTAATATTGAATTCCCTTATGGGGCTTTATTACGCATTACCGGGGCATTTTGACGATCTTATCGAACCCGGAACACATGTCGACTGGACAGACGATCAGAGTGACATTGGGGATTTTGGAAAAGTCGAAGGGCGTCATCGGACAACCTCCGACGTCATTCGAATGAGGGCTGCGGCGAATTGTTCAGGAGCTGCGGTAGCAAAGTTCAGACGTGCGCCACCGTGGAGTTCCAATTGAAGCGGAACCTGCGGAATCCGACTTTTCGCAGGAACACGAGAAGTGACTGGGAAACGAAGTTCGCCAACGACCTTGATCAGCTTGGAGCTCGAGCGTGGCACGGACGTAACCGTTTGCTTCTCGATTCGACGGAACTGATGGTAGAGCACCCAGAGGTCCGGCAGGGCATCTTCGGCTTCGAGGAACTCATGCAGGCGGGTGCGATGGAAGCCGGCTTTGTAGAGGCCGCTGCTGAGGTAGGCAGTATGAGCCCCGGTTCAATTGATCATCTTGATCTCGATAAAAGAGATCTTGATTTTGGCGGATCCTACGCGTGTAACAAACGGTGTCAGGGGGCGTACCCCTATGATGAGGGGACCCGAAAAACTCTCATTTCCCAAAAATGTCGGAAGAGCCAGAATTTCTGACGCTCTCTTTGTATCGAGAATTTGGAAACGTTGGGTAGTGTTGCGTTTCTATCAAATTTAAGGGATAACCCTACCCCCCCCATCAGTGAACAGTTCATTCTTCCACTATGAGCCTGGATGATATCTGGGTTGGTTGAAAGGAAGTTCATCATGCACAATAATTTGCCCTTTAAGCCGTTGCTAATAACGGTTGCTTTAGCTTCGTTGTTCCCAATGGGAGTCGCCAGCGCCTCTACCTATGGGATTCATGCGAATTCACAAGACCTGATTATTGAAGATCAAAACACGTTTGAAAACGTAGATTACGGTGTCGCAGCAGAAAACGGGCACACCGCGACCATCAATTCCGCAGGCGACCTCACCTTCACAGTCAAAAAAGCAGGCGCCTATATCAAAAAAGATACAACAGGAAGCGTCATCATCAATGCTGGCAATACGTTGACCATAAATGGCAGTGACAACAAGAGCGTAGCCGGCTTGTCTGTTGAAAGTAAAACGGGCAGCGATTACAACAATTTGCTTCGTGTAGCAGGCAAGAACATCATTCTGGATACGAAATCAAACGAGACGGCTCGAGGAATTTACGCAAAAAGCAGATCGGACAGCTCTGTCAAGCTCCAAACTGATGTCAATGTTGAATTGGCGGCTGCTGAGACACTGCAGATTTCTTCCGACGGCAGCAACTTCTCCTTCGGCATTGCTGCGGAAGGAGCAAAAACCGCAGTTGATGTTCAAGCTAAAGACCTCTCGATATCTTCCATTGGCTCTAAGGCCTACGGCGTTAAGACGAAGCGCAATGCCGAGGTTAATATCGCAGCAGACGATGTTGTCATCGATGTGAAAAACCAAGCAGATAAGGCAACGGCAGAAACGTATGGCCTGCTTATAGAGGCAGGTTCAAGTGGGTATGAGCGTGATTCTTCAATCTCCATTAGTAATGCCAATACTGTAAAGATCAGCGCGGTTTCGAGCGGCGCGTCTGCGATCAAGACTGCAGCTATTCGGGGTACGATAGGTAGTGAGTCTGGTACCGCCATTATCAACTTGGCGGCGAAAGACATTCAGCTGACTGCTGCAGGAAGTGAGGCAGCGGGAGTGGAGGTCGTTTACGGCGGCAAGGTGAACATTGGTAATGAATTCACCAATTCGATTACGATTGCCTCGCTCGATGCTTCAGCCAAAGCCGACGTACCCGTCACAAATGTCTTTAAGGGCCTGCAGACTTACGGCAAGGATGAGAATGACATATCAGAAATTAATTTAACAGCAGCTTCAATCAACATTGATGCACATGCAAAGTCCGATGCCGTCGGTATTCATGCTGCATCAAATTCCCTGATCAACGTGGGAGATGGTCGTTCTAATGTTTCGATTCGAGCGGTGTCCACCGATGCCCAGAAAGCCATCGGTGTTTGGGTTTTCAGTAATGAATTCAAAGGCGGCAACTCCACGATTGTTCCGAAGAAGGCTGGCGAGGTGAATCTCAATGGGGAGACGATCAGCATCTACGCAGAGGGCGGCTCGGACGTCAGAGCGGTACAGGTTGCGTCCAATCAAATGGATCCAGAGAAGAAGGCTACTCTGAACATCAAGGGGCGCGCCGTTAACATTGAGGCTAGGTCGACGATTGAAGGTGTGAAATCGATGGGACTGTCCGTTATGAGTACGGGTATGGTCAATATCGAAGGCAATACGGTCATTACTGCCGACCATGCGCTCCTTGCTCGCGGTGATGCATCGATCGAAATCAACAAGGACGGCAAGTATTCCACGCAGATCAACGGCGACGTGGTGTTCGACTATGATGCTGAAACGTCAGGTACGGGCGTTAATGCCAATGTCGACGTGACTCTTGCGGGAGCCAATTCCTATTGGATCGGCAACACGGTTGTCGCTTGGGCTGGTCTTCCTGACAATGTTGAGAGCGACAAACTGACCGTGACCGATATGAAGCTCACCGTCAAGAACGGCGCACAGTGGACGCCGACGGCCATTGTTTCGACCGATCCGACGGCTCAGAACGGTCAGCGTGCTGTTGCGCTCAACAGCCTTGTGCTCGATAACGGTGTGGTGAATATTACCGACAAGTCGGTCAACGCTACTGTTGAGAAGCTGTCGGGTTCCGGCACGGTTCGCCTCGCCACGGATCTCACCGCTGACGAAGGCCAGCAGGCCGGCACCTTCACGGTTGATTCTGCCGACGCCGACTCCTCCCTCACGGTGAAGCTCGCCAACGAGGACCTGACGAAGGACCTTACATCCGACGACGTAACAAGCGACCAGGCGAAGCAACTTCTCGGCAATGTCGCCGCTGAGGGCGTTGAGACGACCATGAAGGTTGACGAAGGCATGTACAACGAAGGCTTCATCATCGACAGCGAAGCCAAGGTGCACTCCACAGGCCCGAACTCCGTGATGCAGTCCACCCTCGAACTTGCCACTATTGCTCCGCTGGCCCTTAACCGCATCCTCACGAATGATGTTCACAAGCGCATGGGCGACATTCGTTCGATGAAGCAGACGTCGGGTGCCTGGGCACGCTATGACGGCGGCAGGCTCTCCGCCGAAAGCGGACTCGAAAACGACTTCCACACGATCCAGGTGGGCGTCGACACCGTGCCGACCGCCGGCGCTCCCCGCTTCGGCGTGGCCTTCTCCTACACGATGAGCGATGCCGACTACAGGCGCGGTAAAGCTGACATGGACGTCTACAGCCTTGCGGCCTACGGTCTCTGGATGGGTGAGAACGGTCAGTTTGCCGACGTCGTCGCTCGTCTCGGCACGGCCAAAACCGACATGACCGTCGACGGCAACAAGAAGGGTTCGATGGACAACATCGTCACCGCGCTCTCCGGAGAGTTCGGCTGGCGCTTCGACCTTTCGAAGTCCTTCTATCTTGAACCTCAGGTTGAACTCGCCTACACGCATGTGGATGCGGACGTTCTCTCGCTCTCCGACGGCTCGACCTATCGCTTCGATGACGCCGACAGTCTGATGGGACGTGCGGGCTTTGCCTTCGGCATGCGCTGTCCTGAAAACGGGAACACGGCTTATCTGCGCGTCTCCGCAGTGCATGAGTTTCTGGGGGACAACGCCGTTATAGGCGGCAACGGCAAGGTCTATGACATCGACGGCAAGGATACGTGGGTCGAATACGGCCTCGGAGCCAACTTCAACCTCACGGATTCGACCTACGTGTGGGCTGATGTCGAACGCACGAGCGGCGGCTATCTTGACGAAGACTGGCGCGCCACCGTGGGCGTGCGCCACGCTTTCTGACTTCCAGCCCGCATCAACTGACTTCCAAATGATGACCCGTTAGCTCATCACGGACAGTCGGCTTCAGAAACCGCCCGAGCTCACAGCAACGAGCTCGGGCGGTTTTGCACGTCACAAGCGCCCGGCCGAACAGAGATTCACCTGCATTGTTCCACATGACGAAAAAGGCCCCGACGCTTGTCGGAGTCTTCACTGGCGTTCAATTCCCTGACGAGGGCTTGATTACGTATTAACGCGGTTGCTTGACGATCTTGCCTTCAGCCTTGAGCATTTCGAGGACCTGGTCGACAGGAAGCGCCTTGGTGACCTTGCCGTTGTAGCCCTTGACGTCCTTCGCCTTGAAGAGCGAATTTACGACGGCTTCTTCGGTGGCCTCGATCGTGGCCATGAAGATCGGCGTCATGTCGTCATTGGCGACGTTGACGTTCTGGAGCTTCTCGAGCTTCTTAGTGTTGTGCGGAACGCGGTTTTCCCTGGCGGTCGAGAATGCGATCGCGAAGTCGCCGGAGCCGTTGGAGGCGATGCCGCCAGCCTTGGCGAGGCCCATGAAGGCGCGCTTGGCGACGCGCTCGAGGTTGCGGGCATCAATCGGAGCGTCGGTGGCAACGACCATCATGATCGAGCCGTCGGCGCATTCGATTTCCTTCTGCCACGGATAGCCGCCGAGCTTTTCGCCCACGGCGACGCCGTCAACATTGAGGAAGCCGCCAAAGTTGGTCTGAACGAGGACGCCGACCGTGTAGCCGCCCATGCTCGCGGGCAGCTTGCGGGACGACGTGCCGATGCCGCCCTTGAAGCCGAAGGCCTTCGTGCCGGAGCCTGCGCCCACGACGCCTTCTTCAACGGGACCGGACTTGGCGGTCTGGATGGCCTTCAGGACGTCCTTGGAGGTGAGGAAGCGGGCGCGGATGTCGTTGATGCCGCCGTCGTTCGTTTCACCGACCACGCCGTTGACGCTGCGGCAGTCGCCGTTTTCCTTGAAGGAGAACGTATAGTCGATGATGCCGTCAAGGCCTGCGGCCACGTTGAGGGTATTGACGAGGACGATCGGCGTCTCGATGTTGCCGAGTTCCTTCACCTGCGGATAGCCCGTCATCTTGCCGAAGCCGTTCGCGAGGAAGATGCCCGCAGGAACCTTTTCCTTGAAGAGGTTGCCGCCGTGCGGAAGAATCGCGGTCACGCCCGTATGAGCGCCCTTCTTGTCGTCATGCACGTTCACCTGGCCGACGAGCACGCCTTCAACGTCAGTGATGGCGTTGTTCTGGCCCGGCTGCAGGACGCCGAACTGGATGCCGTATTCGCGCGGACGCAGCGAGTCTTCCTGGGCGCACACCGCACCTACCATCATCGCACCGGCCACGGAGGCGGCCACCAGAGTCTTCATGAAATTCATTTTTTTAGCTCCTTTCAAACCGGCTGGTCGTGCCGGCAGAAGTGAGTATACCCATGTCGCTCAAATATGACTACTCGGGTTTTCACGCTCGCGCAAAACGTAATCTCCTCATTTTCCCTGAGTTCCGTTTCCCGAAAATCGTGCATTCGCCGCTCCCGCAGGCTGACTGCCGAAAACACCCTCCCCGCTCCCCGAACCCTTGCGCCGCAAGACCTTGAACCAAGGTTGCGTCCCGAATCAGGCATTGTGTGCTGCAATCGATCGATTTCAGGCGGCTTCGTCGGGATAGGGTACGTAAAGACCCAGCACCCATTTGTCCGAACCTTTCACAAAGGCCCGCCCAAAGGGTTAATCCGATTCAGTTCTTCAGCATGTGCCGCCTAAAATCGACAGGTGTCAAAACCGATTGAGTTTTATTATCCGCGTGAACCGGGGTCTCAAAGACATCAACATGACCGCACATACCGAACAATACGTTGACCGCATGGTCGAGGACCGCCGCAGCTTCCACATGAATCCGGAACAAGGCTGGCTCGAATTCGAAACGACGGCCTTCAGGTGATCAATCCCGACGCCGTCATGGCCCGCAAGCCCGAAGAGGTCGAGGCCGCCATTGAGCTCGCCCGCGCCGCAGGCGTCTCCGAAGCCCTCCTCGAGCGCATGGGCGGCTACACGGGCTGCGTCGGCGTGCTCGACACGGGCCGTCCCGGTCCCGTCACCACGCTTCGCTTCGACATCGACTGCCTCGCCATCGAGGAGACGAAGGACGAAAACCATCTGCCCAACCGCGAGGGCTTCGCCTCCACGCGTCCCGGCCTCTCCCACGCCTGCGGGCACGACGGCCACACGGCCGTGGGCCTTGGCGTCGCGCAGTGGCTCGCCGACGACAAGGAGACCCTCTGCGGCAAGGTGAAACTCGTCTTCTAGCCCGCCGAGGAAGGCGTTCGCGGGGCAGCCGCCATCGCCGCTTCGGGCGTTCTCGACGACGTCGACTGGTTCACCGCCGGCCACATCGGCTGCGACGCGAAACCCGGCCAGGTCGGCGTCTCTCACGAAGGCTATCTCGCCACCACGAAGTTCGACCTGGAGATCTTCGGCCTTCCCTGCGCGGCGGGCAGTCCCGAAAAGGGCCACAGCGCCCTCATGTGCGCCTGCGACACCGTCATGGCGCTCGGCAGCCTGCCCGGCCACAGCAAGGGCATCACCCGCGTGCAGGTCGGCAAGATCGTCTCGGGCACGGCCCGCAACATCGTCGCAGGCCACGCCTACGTCGTCCTCGAGGTCCGAGGCGAGTCGACCGAAATCAACGACTACATGGCCGCCAACGTCGAGACGACCGTCAAGGGCCTCGCCGCAGCCTACGAGTGCACGTACAAGCTCACCCGCATGGGCGAGGCCGTGACCTACAAGGGCGACGAGGAGGCGGTCGAGCTCGTCAAGGCCGCCGCCCGCGACGCCGAAGGCGTGACGCTCGTCACCGACATGAACGCCAAGGTCGGTAGCGAAGACTGTACCATGCTCATCCGCCGCCTCCAGGCACACGGCGGCAAGTGCGCCTTCTTCTACTTCGGGTGCGACCACCACGGTCATCACCGCCCCGACTTCGAGATCCAGGACCGCACCTCGCTCCCCGTCGGCTGGGGCGTCTTCACGGGATTCGTCGCGCGCACCAACGCACGATGACACCCATCACGCCTGAATGACCGAAGGCCCGCCGGAATCAAAGTTCCGGCGGGCCTTCTTTTCAAAAGAATCCCGGGAAGGACTCCGCATTCCGGAAGCCCTTCCCTTCCGACTCTCCTACTTCACGACCTTTGCGGACTTGCCGTGCGTCACGAGCAGGTTGGGCTTCGTCATGGCGGGAGACGGCAGCGGCTCGATGTGCGCGCCTTCGCCGTACTTCGCCTTGAGGTCATCGACATACCCGAAGTCGAGTGCACGCTGCGGGCAGGCCGCGACGCAGACGGGAAGCTCGCCCTTGACGACTCGGTCAACGCAGGCGTCGCACTTCGTCATCTTGTGCGCCTTCTCGTCGAGCACGGGTGCGCCGTAGGGGCAGGCCTTCGCGCACATGCCGCACCCAATGCACTTGGCAGGATCGATGAGCACGAGTCCGCCCTTGTCGTCGTGCTTCGCATGCGCCTTGGTCGGGCAGACCTTCACGCATGCGGGATCGTCGCAGTGATTGCACGAGACGGAGACATAGCCGTGGGTCACGTCCTGATGCCAGGCGCCCGTCATGCGGTCCTGACGCCAACCGCCGTTTTCATAAGCGAGGACGTGGCGGAACTGCCTGCCGTCCTCAAGCCCGTTCTTGTCGCAGCACGCCACCACGCAGGTCTTGCATCCGGTGCAGCGCGTCGCATCGAAATGGAATCCGTATTGCTTCATGATCTGCCTCCGCATCAAATCTTTTCAACCTGCACGAGGTTCGTGTGGGAAGGATTGCCCTTGGCGAGCGGCGTGGCCTCGAGCGTCGTGAGGACGTTGAAGCACGCGCCCTGATCGACGCCCTTTTCATCAGGCCTGTACCAGGCGCCCTGAGGCATCGCCACGAGATGCGGGATCACGCGGGCGGTGACGAAGGCCGGAATGACCAGCGAGCCGCGGTCGTTGAAGACGCGGACCTTGTCGCCCGTCTTGATGCCGCGCGGTTCGGCGTCGATCGGATTGATCATCAGCTCGTCGGGATGCAGCGCACGGAGCCACGGTACATTGTGGTAGGTCGAGTGCGTGCGGCCTGCTCCGTGATAGCCGTAGACCTCAAGCGGATACTTCTGCTCGAGCGGATCACCCTGGCCGAGCATTTCGGCCGTCGCGATGAAGCCCGGGATCGGATGGATTTCCTGACCTTTGGTCTTCGGGAGCTCCCAGGTCTCGGCGATCTTCGCCAGACGCTCGGAGTAGATCTCGATCCTGCCTGAAGGCGTCTTGAGCGGATGCTTTTCCGGATCCTCGCGGAAGGCCTTGAGCACAATGCCAGAATCGCGACCCATGTGGTACTTCACGAAGCCCTTCGCCCAGAATTCGTCAAAGCCCGGGAGCTTGATCGGATCGGGCTGCTTGGCGGCCTTGGCCAGCGTCTGCTCGTAACCCCAGCGGATCCATTCCTTCTGCGTGCGCCCTTCGGTGAACTTCTCTTCGAGTCCAAAGCGCTTCGCCATTTCGGTCATGATCCAATAGTTGGGCTTCTGCTCCCAGAGGATGTCGGCGGCCTTGGGACAGGCGACGATGTAGTTGTAGTCGCCGACCGCATAGGCGTCGCCCTGCATGTCGTCGATTTCCTGATTCATCGTGTCGGGGAGCACGTAGTCCGCAAAGCGTGCGGAAGGCGTCATCTGGTTGTCGACCACGACGATCGTCTCGACGAGCTTCTCGTCCTCGAGGATCTCGCGGATCTGGTTGACGCCGCCGTGCTGGTTGACGAGCGTGTTGCCCTGGGTGTTCCAGATGAACTTGATGTTGTGCTCGAGCCTGTCGCAGCCGCGCACGCCCGCATTCAACGCGGTCATGCCCTTCGCGTCCTTCACGGCGCGCGGCCAGAGGAAGATCGGGAAGGACTTGCCGATCGGGTTCTTGCCTGTCGGCAGTCCCGTGTCGATGCCGTAGGAGTCGCCCTCGCGTGCGCCGGAGTTGGTGCCGGGCAGGCCCACCTGACCCGTGAGGAGCGCCATCATGGCGATCGCGGTCGACTGGGTCTCGCCGTTCATGCGGCGCTGCGGACCCCAGCCCTGCGAGATGAAGACGGGCTTCGTCGTGGCGATCTCGCGGGCAAGGCGTTCAATCGTCTCGACCGGCACCTGCGTGATACGGGAGGCCCAGAGCGGCGTCTTGACCGTCTTGTCGGGACCCTGACCCAGAATGTAGGACTTGTAGTCCGAGCCCTTCGGAGCGGACTTCGGGAGCGTCTTTTCGTCGTAGCCCACGCAGTACTTGTCGAGGAAGGCCTGATCGACGAGGTTCTCGTTGATCATCACCCAGGCCATGCCTTCGCAGAGCGCGGCGTCGGTGCCCGGACGGATGGCGACCCATTCGGCGTCACGGCCCGCGAGCGTGTCGGTGCAGATCGGATCGATGACGACCATGCGGGTCTTGCCTTCACGGAGCGCGCCGTAGAGCTCCCACGACTGGCCGCCGCCCGAGGCGCGCGTGACCGCGGGATTGTTGCCGAAGGTGACGTAGAGCTTCGCGTTCTTCACCTGATTCATGTACGAGCCCGCGCCGTCGTTCGTCGAGCGCACGCCGCCGTAGCCGAAGCCGCCGTAGAGGTAGGGCCAGGCATGCTGTATGCAGGCGGCCGAATAGTCCGAATACCAGCCGATGTTGCCGCCGATCATGTTGAAGAACCGGAACGTGCAGTTGCGGTTGTTGAAGAGCGAATAGCTGCCCGAGCCGTGCATGAGCATGATCGATTCGTTGGTGTGCTCGGCAATCGTCTTCTTGAGCCTTGCGGCGATCTCGTCAAGCGCCTGTTCCCAGGAAATGCGCTCGAACTTCCCTTCGCCGCGGCGCCCGACGCGCTTCATCGGGAACTTCAGGCGCTCTTCCGAATAGAGGCGCTGGCGAATCGAACGCCCCCTCTGGCAGGCACGCACCTGCGGGCAGGACGTCGCGGAGGCGCCGGCCTCCGGATCACCCGTGTTGTCGGTTTCGATGCGGATGACGCGGCCCTTCTTCGAGACGCAGCGCAAGAGGCAGCGAGAGCCGCAGTTGATCGAACAGCACGACCAAGTCGTCGTCTCAAGATCGTCGACCGCAGCCGCAACGGCGCTGCTCAAGGGCGTGGCCGCAAACCCGGCGGCAGAGCCGAGCATGGCCGTATTTGTCAGAAAATGACGTCGTGAAAGCATGCTTCTCATCTCCTCAAAAAGTCATGCAGGGAAGAGTCCTGAATCCTCGGGCGGCTGCGGGGTCCAATGCAGCCGTGCGCCCTTTCCCTCGGGACCTCCCATTCTAAACGCGCCCGAATGACTCGGGCACTCGTTTGAGTATAGGACCGTCGCCCATGAGCGACATGAGCATTTCTCCCATCCTCCTCTCTGCGAAAGAGGCTAAACGCCCGTACGCCCTTGCCCGTTCCTCACTTGACACAGCCATGCAGGTGAGGGCGCTTGGATGGGGTTTCAGAAAAACTGCTGCGCAGCTATACTGTCCAAACACATTGGAGTCTTGCATGTTAGGTTACTTAGAGGTCAAATCTACAAAGCGATTTGATGACTGGTACGCTAGTTTGAGGGATAAGATCGCAAAGAAAGCGGTTGACCGAAGAATTGCCCGAGTCGCGGCTGGCCTGTTCGGAGACGTTAACCGCGTGGGAAAAATTTCAGAATTGCGTATTGATGTTGGACCAGGCTATCGCGTGTACTTCACCACAGTGAACGGAGAGATAATCTTCCTTCTCGCTGGTGGTGACAAGAGAACACAACAAGCTGATATCGATACTGCAACCCGATTGGCAGAAAATTTGGAGTTGTGAAGATGAGCACAGATAAAGTCAAAGCATCGCCCTTCAACCCCGTGGATCACATGGAAACAGACGAGGAGATCATTGAATTTATCGTCGACTGTTACAATGAAGACCCTGAAGGACGCGTATACCTTCGAGCCTGCCAATTTCTAGGCGACTCACGAGGAACCCTTAAAACCTATGAAATCTTGCAGAGAGCGACTAGAGAGATCGCCTCTAGAAATCAACAGCCCTCGCTTAAACACGCGATTGCGTAACTCGTAGCTCTCAAGCTACCACTAGCCCTGTTTCAGAGCTGATGCTGTCTTGAGTTAAGTTGCAACCACAGCCCTCGGCAACCGCCGGGGGCTTTTTTTCGGACTATTTATCGGCAAACCACCCGATAGGGTGCTTACAATTGTAAGCAGTCGTTGCTGTTCCTCTGTCACTCTGTTGGATCTTCAGCCGGTCAAAACGTCGAGCTCGAGCAAACGCCCCTGCTGACCTATTCGACTGCCCATAACGCCCGCAGCAGGTGCCGATTCAGTCCCGAAGAACGCCTTTTCGGAGCGCCAGATGAACGAAATGGAAATTTCGCGCGCCCTGCACCGCCACACCATTCCCTTATGGGAACCAAATTGAAAGGCCCCGACCCACAGGGGATTCGAGGCCTCCTTTCTCATTCAGGCAGTCGAGAGGCGGCTGCCCGTAGGGTCATCAGAAGGCGTAGCGCACGCCCAGGTTGACGCGGTAGTCAGTGTCGATTTCAGCACCGCTCGTCGCCTCCACGTCCGCATAGACGTGGACCTGCTTCGTGGCGTTGAAGTTCGCGCCGATGCCGTACTCGGTCCAGGTGTCGCCCAAGTCGCCCGAGATCGTGCGCATGGCGCCGTCCTTGCCGAACCTGTACTCGGTCTCGCCCTTCCAATCATGGAGGACCGACGCGCGCACGTAGGCGTTGCCGCGGTCATTCGGGCACTTGACGCCGAGCACCACGCCCGCACGACCGATGAGCGTGTCGGCAGCGTCCTGTTCGACCTTGACGCCGGTCGAGGTCGTGTAGTCTACGCTCTCAACATGGCCGTACATCACCTCGACCTGTGGCTCAACGAAGAAGGCGTTGTGCAGCGGATAGAGGCGCCAGCCCGCTTCGGCGGACATCGAGAAGGCGTTCGTGTCGTAGTCGGCCGTCGTGCGACCCACGTTCGAGACGATGTCGAACTCGTTCTTGATGCGGCCGTACTTCGCGGTCACGTCAAGGTAAAGACCGTTGTCCCAGAGCTTAGAGCCGTAGCCCGTGAGCGCCAGCACGGAATTGTCGCCGCCGCCCGCGCTGAAATCGCTGCTGCCGTCGGTCCACGAAAGGGCGCCGCCGATCCAGGTGCCGGGTACAACCTGACGGTCGTAGCCGAACTGGAAGGCCGTGTACTTGTTCTCGATGTTGAGGAAGCCGCCGGAGGCCTTGCCGTGGTAGGCGCGGGCCCAGACGCCGTTTTCCTCTGCGGTCGAATCGCGCAGCTCACCGAAGCACCGTCATTTCGGCAATGCCGTGCGTATTGACGTTGGCGCTGGTCTTGACGCCCGTAACGTCGCTCTTGCCCGTTTCGTCGAACGTCACCGAACCCGTGGCGCCGTCATGAATCTCGTCGGCCTCCTGCGTGACCGTGATGGTCTTCTCAACCGTCTCGCCCTTCTCGTTCTTCGTCGTGACCGCAACAGACTGCGCAACGGCCTCAAGGTCGTCGACAGCACTGCCCGTATTGTTGGCGGCGGCGCCCGTGACCGTGACGGCGGTCTTTTCACCAACCGTTGCGCTGATCTGGGAGGTCTCGGAAACCTTTTCGATCGTAACGCCGAGCTTCTCGCTCTGAACGTCCGCAAGGGTTGACCCCGTTACGCCTTCCTTGATGGTCACGTCCGTGGAGCTGCCCTTGATCGTCGTGGCCACCGACGCACCGCTGCCCTCGAACGAAATGCTCGCGATCTGAGCCTCGACCGCCTTCCCTTCAGCACGCTGTGCGTTCGGGTCAACACTTACTGAGGCGCCTTCCTTGAGAACCAGACGTTCGATCGTCTTTTCTCCGGAAGCCAGATATCCACCATCGCGCCAGCCCAGCTGCAGCTCGCCGTCCTTGCCGATTTCAACATTGCCAAACTCGACACTCGTTGTCTTCTCCCCAGCCTTGCTGACGTCGGCGTAAACGGTCAGAGCGGCCCCATCTGCAATGTTGACGTTGTCCACCACGAAAGCCACTCTGCCGTCTTCCGCCGGCTTCGACTTGTCAACGAGGTTCGAGGTCGTCAGCGTTCCATCCATCGTCTCCGACTTGTTGACCGTCAGCGTGCCGATGTGAATTGTCGAATCCTGCATCTGCTGAATGCGAGGACCGTTTGCACCAGTCGTCTCGATAAACACCACCTCCTTGATGCTGTTGTCACCGTTGATAGTGGCCTTATCGTAAACGCTCATCGTCGACCCGAGTTCCAGACGGTCGACGTCCTTGAACTGTGTTTCACCCATGAGAGTAAGTGCATTGGTCGCCGCCCTGATGACGGGTGCAGAGATGAGCGTATTCTCGTAACAGGAAAAGCTCGTGAGGGTCAGCTTTTCAGTAGCCGTAATCCTGCCGCCGTCGAACTTTTTATCTGTATCCTGACTCACCTGATCGATCTGGGTAAGCGTCACGTCGCGGCCAATGATTTCAGCCGTAGCATAAAGATTGATGAAGGAGCCCTGAAGGTTCACAACATCCCCCGTGATCTTGCCCTTCACCACAGAACCGATTCTTCCAGAGTCAGCCTCGATGACGTCGGCCTCGAGCACGGCCCCCTCTTCAACCTCCACCGCAGCCGCAGTCCTTTCTCCCGACTCATTGCGGAGAGAAATCTTCTTCAGACGCTTGCCGTCGGCGCCAGCGATGGTCGACCCCGTTTTCACCACCAGATCACGGTCAACAAAGGAAAGTGAGTCCCCGTGGACGATCACGTTGCCCTCATTCTGGAGGGAAACGTCAAACGCATCGGAATTGACGTGAATGGTGCCCGACGCTTTATTGACTAGCCTTGATGCGTCGCTTTCACCCGTAAAACTGCCGATGTTTTCGATGTTGCCCGAGTTTGTCAGGGTCGACCAGATCGCAAGGTGGATCGTTCCGAAATTCTTGATCGTACCCTTGTTTTCGTACTCCTGGTGGCTGACTGTCTTCAGGGTGTCACCTGACTGCCCCGTCAGAACATCAGTGTTGACGGACGGCATTGTTTGCTCGGCTGCTGCGGCCACTCCTGATGTCAGGGCGGCCGCGACGGCAATAGCGAGGGCGGTGTGAGTGAGGCGGATACTTGTCATTTGTCTTCTCCGAAAAAGCCATCGGCGCCAATCAGACCAACAAAACCCAGCCACTGAGCACCTTTTGGCTTGAACATTTATTATTGTCCTCTTCTTTCCGCAATCAGACAAGATATTTCTTTCCCATTCTGACTTCAGCATCTATTCAGGAAGGGGGCAAGCCGCCGCCGTTGTCCGCCACACGAGCACTAGCATTTGCCTTGTTCATTTGAAACTGCTGCAGGGTCATTGCCCTGTCGCCTGAACCATCGGTCGCCGAATATGGAAAGGCGGGGTGCATCCCATTGATGCTGCCCCGCCCTTCCGAAGTTGAGACGGCGAACCTCAGTCCGGTGCGCCGATCGTGCTTATCAGAACACGTGCCTCACGCCGACGTTCCAGCGCCACATCTCGCTCACTTCACCGCCCGTCGTCCTTTCGAGGTCAACGTAGATGTAGGTGGCGGGCGTCAGGCGGAAGTTCGCGCCGACGCCGAATTCACCCCAGGTGCCGCCGATGTCGTCGGACATGCGGACGCTCTTTGCACCCAGGCTGGCAACCGCCTCGCTCTCTCCCTTGAAGTCATGCAGCACGGAGGCGCGGGCGTAGACGAGGCCCTTGTCCTTCGGGAAATTGAAGCCAGCGCGAACGCCCATGCGGCCGATCAGGCTGTCGAAGTCGTCCTGCTCGATCCTCACGCCCTCGGAGTTGAGGAAGTCGTCGCCCATGATGCGACCCCAGGTCACTTCAACCTGCGGTTCGACAAAGGCGCCGCCCGCCAGCTCGAAGTGACGGCCGTATTCGGCGGAGAGGCTGAACGCATTGTTTTCGAATCTGCCGCTGGTGCCCTTGATGCCGTAGTCCGTCTCAACCCTGCTCACCTTGGCGATGAGGTCGACGAAGTGACCGCCCTCGCCCAGCCAGGTGCCGTAGGCCGCCAGACCGCAAGCCTTGTGGTCAGCACTTCCAGCCGTCATGTCGGAGGAGCCGTCCGTGTAGGAGAACGCAGCACCTGCCTTCCAGCCCATGCCGACGTCCGCATCGGCGCCGACCTGAACGGAGGCATTCTTCATGTCGATGCCGTCGTGAGCCTGTTCTGAGCCGTAGACGCGCGCCCAGCCGCCGATGCCTTCGGGACTCGTGCGAAGTTCGCCCATGCGTTTCATAAGATCGTTCATGTCGTGGCGCCACTGGAGGGCGGACAGAACAGAGAGCGTCTTCACGGCTTCAATCTTCTCGTTGGCCTTCTGGACCACGGTGAAGGTGCCGTCATCATTGCGGGATGCCTCGACGGCGCCCGCGAGACGGCCTTCTTCAAAGTAGACGTTAGTGACGGAATTGGAGAGGTCATCGCCCAAAATGGCGTTCGCAGCGGCGTTCACCGCATCGCTCGTAGAACCCGTGTAGGCGTCGTTGAAATCACCCGACATGACGGCATTGATCTTGCCGGAGCTCATGTTTGTGAAATTGGCTTCGACGAATGTAATGTAATGTAAGACTCACCGGTTGCAGGCAGCTTGTTCATCTCCACAACCGTCGTGCCCGACCCAATCGTCAAGCGATCCTTCACATTCAGGGTGGCATCTGCAGACGCGAAGGAAAGAAGGGCACTCTTGCCGTCTCTTTGTTCTGTCAAGGTAAGCGAAGTGACGCTGCTTTCCTCCGTCACGTTCCAGCGAGCGCCGTTGTCCAGCTTGACGTAGATCAAGCCGTCACCCGAAGTCGCGCCGGTGAAGGTGCCGCCCTCGGACAGGTTCATATCGGCCATTGCCTTTTGGGTCATGTAGACATCGCCGACAATGTTCGTGACAGTATCCTCGTGACTCCAGAGGTAGATGTTGGCGCTGGTGCCCTTCCCATCACCATAGAAGGCATATCCGTCGGAAACAATCTCAGCACCGTTGTAGAAACGTACGGTGGCCTCCCCATCGGGATCACCGTTTTCGACAAAGACCGCTCGGGAATCTCCTTCATATTCCTCGCCACCTGTTGCTGTCGTCTTGATCACGGCATGATCATTGAAGTCCACAAGTGTGCGGGTTCCGGCCCAAACGCCGACGGCCGACTGCTTACCGGAAGCCTCAATGCGGGCTTCGCCGTTGAACTCAGTCCCGGCGTACTCGAGGGCCAAACCACGAGCCATGACACCCTCAGCCCTGATGTCGGTCCTGCCTGTAACGACAAGCGTGCTCTTTTCAGTGGCTTCTGCATGTGTGTCTATGCCCACCCCCACCCGGTCGTCGGACTTCGCAAGGATCGTCAGATCATTCACAGTCATCGTCACCTTGTCGCCCAGAACGATACCCGAAGCCTTGTCGGTGTTCGTGACCGAAATGTTCAGGCTACCTGTGGTCACAGTAGATTCGTCCGCAAGGAAACCATCCGCCTTGTAATTGCTTCCAGGGTCGGCCTGCCCTTTCACAGTGATCGACACGTCACCTGCCGTCAGCTCGCCATCCTTGAGCGAAACACCCTTGGCATACTTGGAATTGCGAGACTCGACCATGACATTCATGGCTTCGGTGACGGACACCTTGGCCTCCGTAGCTTCAAGCCCCACGGCCTGATAGTCGTCACCTGACACGTTCTGAGCGTTCCCCCTGATCGACAGATTGTTGGTGGCCAGGCTCCCGCCCGAGCTTGAGATGCCTTTGGCGGACGGCGAATTGGTCGCGTCGAGCACGATGTTCATGTTGCCAGTCTCGACCGTAGAATCCTGGGCATAAAGGCCGTAAGTACCTTCAGAGTAGTCGAAGGCGGGGGACGCATTACCAATCGACTCAACGTCAGGATCAACTTCCTCAGCAGCCTTCACATTGATCGTCAAGGTCTCGGCGGACAAATCCCCCACCAAAGCGAAAACGCCACTTGTGACTGTGGACTCATAAGACTCCACCCCAACGGTAAGGTTTTTGGCTTCAACAGTCGAGCTGTTGACAAAAAGGCCAAAAGTAGCGGAAGGCACCTTCCCTGCTGAGGCGTCTGCGTCAGATGGCTTCGACGTATTCTTCACCGAGATGAGAGCTTCATCCTGCAGCTTAAGCAGGCTTTGGGGATCGAGACGAACACCAGCGAGCAGCGAGGCGTGAGTCTCCGTGGCCGAAACATCAACCCGGAACTGCTTGTTGACGGTTAGGGATCCAACATTCCCCCCCCTCTTCTGGATGAGGACGCCGGCACTGTTGTCCAGCTCCGCCCCATCCGTGTTCTTCACGATGAAGTTATCGTACACATCCTGCTCTCCGTGGTTCTCATAAACCCCTTCGGAAAAGTCTGCGGCAACGGCTGCATGGGCGCCTAAGGCGGAGAGAACCGCGGCGGCGAGAATGTTGCGGGCAAAATGTTGAGCCTTCATGGGCACCTCTAAAATTCGTTTGGAAAGCCGGTGCCGACAGTTGGCACCTGATAGTACGACTGTACCAAGAATTCTACTCGGTCCCAACACAAACAGGAGCAATCCTGATTTCGAACTTTTTATCGGCAAACCACCCGATAGGGTGCTTACTGTGAGCTGTCGTCTGAAATCAATAAGATACGCCAGCATGACTGCAAATTTTCTATGAATTTCGCAGTTACGATTGCGTTTTTCACTTCTCAGGCAGATTATCAGCACCGTCAACTGAGATAGGAATTACTTTTACAGCCTCTCCTACCCTCTCAAGCCTATGTTCTCATACAAAAAAAATGATAAAATTCGCCAGTACGATTGCGAATTTTCTATAGATTTCGCAGTTACGATGGAGATTTTTACAAATGCCCTATATCCAACGAGAACTGCAACCTCAAATCACCCGTGAAACTCCTCCCAAGGCTGTCGTTATCTTCGGCGCTCGTCAAATTGGGAAAACGACGCTTTTGACTGAACTTTCACAGTATGAAAAGTCCGTTCGCTGGTTTAACGGCGATCTCATCACCGACCATAGACAGCTCCAATTCAGCTCTTCAACTGATGTCGAACTCACCCTTCGCCAAGCCGATACGATCATCATCGACGAAGCACAACGTTTTCCCAACATCGGTTTGATCCTCAAGCAACTTGTTGATGTAAACGTTCGCTTGAACCTCGGAAAAAAAATCTTTGCCACTGGCTCATCCTCACTTGAACTTGCCAAAGGCGTCAAAGAAAGCGCCGTTGGCCGTCTTGTCCATAGACAAATGTGGCCGCTTTCCATCTCGGAAATCGCTGCCGCCAAAGGTTGGGGCGAAATTAGCCAGAACATCGAACGTCTGATGATTTATGGCACCTATCCAGCCGTCTTCACAGATCCCGACCATGCTGAATCGACACTGCGCAATTACTGCGATGGCGTTTTGTACAAAGACTTGTTTGCACTTGCGGGGATCCGCCAGAACGAGAAGTTCATGCACCTCGTCAAGCTACTCGCCTATAACGTAGGCTCAGAAGTAAATTATGACAACCTAGCACGCGACACCGGCCTGAGCAGAACCACAGTCGCCGACTATCTCCAACTTCTGGAACAATGCTTCATAATCAAAATTTGTCCCTCCTTTTCCCGAAATCTAAGCAACGAACTCAAGAAGGGCAAAAAAGTCTACTTCTGCGACAATGGCGTCAGGAACGCGATCATCGGTGACTTCAGCCCAATGGTAGCCAGACCCAGCCAGGATGGCGGCGCCCTGTGGGAAAACTTCTTCTTCATGGAACGCGTGAAACTGCACAGCATTCGAAACGACTTTACCGACATGTACTTCTGGCGCACGACCAGCAACAACCCTCATGAGCTCGATTTTCTTGAAGTCAAAAACGAAAGAATCCGAGCTTTTGAATGCAAGCTTTCCTCGTCTGCCAAAGCGCGCCCTGGCAAATTCACGACTGCCTATCCGGACGCACCCATTGATACCGTGACGCCAGATGACTTGATGAGGCTTTGGTTTGCCGATCAACCCATGGCAGACAACGCCACAGACAGCAGACTTGTCTGACATCGGGCTCAAAATGATAAAAATCGCCGGTACGATTGCGAATTTTCTATAGATTTCGCAGTTACGATGGCGATTTTTATCGGCAAACCACCCGATAGGGTGCTTACTGAAGAAGCGCTTGACCCTGATGACAATTTCTTGATCGCGATTTGTGAGTCTGGCTCAGCCAAATCCGCCAGGAACCCTCGCCTCGGTGAGGCGGGGAGGAATGGCGGAAAAGACGGCGAAATGCGAGGCATACGTTAAAAGAGGAAGCCTCATATAATCAAGGAAGCTCTTCAAAAGTACCCTGAACAATCGTTTGCACAGAAATTTGGCCTGTGTAATAGATAAAAGTTCTCGGGGCGCAAAATTAGAGAGGGCTTTTGAAGAGCTTCCTCAAATTTCCATACCGTTCCTTCCTCTGTCACGAATGATCCGCGCCATCCGCATTCGACTCTATCCGACGCCCGACCAAAAGAAATATCTGGCCGGTCTTTTCGGTGCCGTGCGGTTCTGCTACAACAAGGCGCTGTATCTCAAGACGCATTTCTACAAGGTGAAGGGCGTCAATCTTCACCCGATTCACGACCTCAAGAAGCTCATCGCCATTGCGAAGAAGTCGAAGAAGTACGCCTGGCTGGCGGAATACGACTGCATGGCATTGCAGGAATCAGTTCGCAATCTGAACAAAGCCTATGGCCGCTTCTTCAAGAAGGAAGCCGGATATCCGCGCTTCAAGTCCCGACGCGGCGAACAGTCCAGCTACCATTGCACCGGCGTTTCGGCAGGCGACGACTTCGTCAAGGTGCCGAAGATGAAGAAGATCAAGGCCGTCATGCATCGGAAGATCGAAGGCAAGGTCAAGAGCATCACGCTCTCGATGGATGCCTGCGGCGACTACTGGGCTTCCGTTCTCTACGAGGACGGCCTCCCCGAAGCCGTACCTGCGACATGCGTTCGCCAGACCAAGACGGTAGGCGTCGACGTCGGCATTGAGACCTTCTGCACATGCTCCGACGGTGAAAAGATCAAGTCTCCCAAGGCTCTCAAGAGGGCCGAAAAGAAGCTCAAGAAGGCGCAACGCGCCTTCTCAAGAAAGCAGAAAGGTAGCAAGAATCGTGAAAAGGCCCGCAAGCGTCTGGCAAAACTGCACCGCAAGGTGAAGCGCCGCCGCAGCGACTTCCTTCACAAGACATCTCGACGATTGGTGAACGATAACCAAGCGCTGATTTTCGAGACTTTGAAAATTCAAGGCATGATGAAGAATCACCATCTCGCAAAGGCGATTGCCGATGCAGGATGGGCTGAATTCATGCGCCAGTGCGAATACAAGGCGAAGCATGAAGGCAGAATCTTTGCAAAGATCGGCACCTTCTTTCCGTCTTCGAAGACATGTTCCACCTGCGGTCACAAGCTCAAGGAATTGAGCCTTGCAACACGCAGCTGGACGTGTCCACATTGCGGCGCTCATCATGACCGAGACATAAACGCCTCTCTGAATATCAAACAGGAAGGCATAAGAAAGTTGAAGGCGGCTGGGCTGACCGTCTTGCGCTCGTAACGTCACGAGCCGTAGCCTGTGGAGACATGTAAGACCCGAACGATCGTCCGGGCTGTGTTGAAGAAGCAGGAAGCCTCGCCCGATTTGTTTTCAAATCGGACGGGGAGCAGTCACCAAATAATCTTGTTACCGGGGACCAACGCGCCGGTCTACTCGAACGTACGCATATAGGCGCGACAGAGATACTAACCGCCGCGCAAATCGCGGAACGTTACGTAGGGTGGCATATTCACCGATCGTAGGCTCTTCCAAAAGAGTTGCTCCATTGTTGGCAAACGCATCTGTCCGACGAGGACTTTTCCGCACTTGCTCAATGCCAAGACCGACAGCATCATGCAGATCCTGTACCAGATCGCGCTCGGCCTTCGAATCATGGAAGATCTAGAGGCAATCTTAGGGGCAAGCACAATTGCCATTTTCCTTCTAGCGGCCCATAACATCGAGAGCGAAGATCCTTTATGCAAGTGCTTCAAAGACTAGCGTCGAAATCGTCATCTGCCTATTGAGGGTCTGAGGACCGAGACTTTGCCGCGAAATAACCGACAGGCAGAAGCAGATGACCGCCGCGTGCGGATGCATCGGCATTTTCGATCATCCGTACGCATATCCAAGCCTGACTTGCACCCAAGATGCACTGCAAAAGAAGGCCTTGCCAACTTCTCAGGCGGAGTGCCCGCCCTCGGCCTTTCTCACCTCATGAGACGCCGCATGTTCGGCCTGCCGCCTCGCTTCATTGAGAACGTGCGATTGATGACGCGCCTCGACAGCCTGAGCGGCTCTTGCTGCAACCGCATCGTCGAAGGCGTCCGCAACCGGCGGCAGCTTTGAGACGACCAGCTTGATGGCTCTCAAGGAGAGACGAATCTCAAGGCTCAGGAACACGGTGGACAGGACGATCAGAGCCACCGAAGCGAGCAGCAGCGCACTGTTGAGAATGTCGGCGCTGAAACCCGTCGCCTCTTCGAGGACACAGAGCGCAACGAGAAGTCCCGACACTACGGCGGAAAGAACGACGCAGAATTCACCGCGGCGCAAAAGCCCCGCCCGGTGGAAGATGAAGTCGATTTCATCGTCGATGTCCGCGCGTTCGTCGTCGGTGAGCTTCGGATCGAGCCGCTCGTTCATCAAGAGCCGAATCCTGCTCGTCGCGTGGTTGTAACGGGCGCTCATGGATAGCATCAGAAGGCCGACGCCCGAGATGAGCGTGATGGGGGCGAGCGCGGAAGCGAGAAGCTCGTTGAAGGACGTCATTTCGATGCCTCCTCGAGGCGCTTTTTGAGAGCGTCGCCTCTGGGCATGTGTTCGACGGCAAGGCCGAGCGCATGGAGCGAAAGCCTGATCTCGAAGGCGAAGGCGACGGTGGCGGCAATGATGAGCAAAAGCGCCAGCACAAGCCAGATGGCGGCAAAAGGAGCCGCGTCGAAGCCGAAGTAGGTGCCGAAGACGTTCGTCGCCACAAGCAGCCCGGAGCATCCGCTCGAGAGCGTGATGGCGAGCATTGAAAAGCGCAACCAGCGCGCCCGTCGATAGATAAGACGAATCTCGCGGTCGATGTCGGGCTCGACGCGAAGCGCCTTGAGGCCCTGCGTGCGAATCTTCACCAAGCCGCGAATGCGATCCATGCAGTGGCTGTAGCGGTTTGTCATGCAGAGAATGAGCATGCCCACGCCCGATATGAGCGTGATGGGCGTGAGTGCGCTTGAAAGCACTTCTTGAAAGGGAGCCGAGGCGATCATCGCACCTCCGTCTTGATCGGCAATTGCGGGTTTTCGACTATAGACCGCTTGAGTTCCGACGGGTGACGGCGCGAAGAAAAGCGTTGTCCAAAATCAAGCCGCAGCACGGATTTACCACAGGTCGCCAACATCACGAAAGCGGAATTTCGTCCTGCTGGCGCCTGCCGCAAAAAAAAGCCCGCAGCGTCACCGCAGCAGGCTTGTGGGAGTAGCGTGATCCGTCCGACGGCCCCGCTCGGGGGAGAGAGTTTTGAGCGAACTCGTCGGACGGAGTTTGACTGTGCGAGGGCCTTCTTTGCGAACAACTAAGAATTCCTTAGTAGTTGCCCCTCCTGAAGTTCCTCTTCTTCGAAGATCCGTTTGAAGTGCAGAATTCCGCTTCTGTACCACTACAAATTCGGGGTCATATCGACCGCCATCGCAGGCATTCATCACCCTACGAACCAAGTTTTCCTCCCAATCAACTGAACGAAAGGCAGATTTCGTCCACTCACCACGCGCGTCCGTCCGCAGCACGAGAAATAGGCCGCACGGGAGAAAAATTCCCGGGCGGCCTGCGCTTCAGAAGTCAATGAAAGGTCAGAAGGCGTGCCTCACGCCCACCGTCGCGCGCCAGTCCTCGTCCAGGACGCCGCCCGAGGTGCGCTCGACGTCGGCCCAGAAGTACGTGGCGGGCGTCAGGTTGAAGTTGACGCCGAGGCCGTATTCGACCCAGGTGTCCTTGCCGTCCGTCTCAAGGATCGCACCGTTGCCGCCCGTCACCTTCAGGTCGCCCAAGAACTCATGGACGGCCGAAACGCGCGCATGGACGCTGCCCATTTCGTTCGGGCACTTCACGCCGAAGGCCATGCCTGCACGGCCGAGCAGGCTGTGCGCATCGTCAAACTCATAGTTCGAGCCGTCGCTGAGCTCAAGGCGATCGGCATTGACAAACGTGTACGTGGCCTCGACCTGAGGCTCGACGTAGAAGAGGCTCGAGACGTCGAAGCGCCAACCGACCTCGCCCGAGAGGCTCAGCGCCACGTTGTCCATCGAACCCTTCTTGCCGCCGTCAACCGTCATGTCGGTCTTGGCGGAGGCAAGACGACCCACCACGTCCACGAACTGGCCGGCCTCACCCATCCACAGGCCGTAGGCCGAAAGACCATAGAGGTCCATGTCGGCATTGCCGCGCCTGTAGTCGGCTTCGCTGCCCGTATAGCTCAGCGCTGCGCCGAAGCGGATCGAGCTGTCGCCGGGCACCGTATCGACGCCCGCCTGGATCGTGTGGAAGTCGTTTTCAAGGCCAGCGGAGCCCGAGAGGCGACCGCCGTCATAGCGTGCCCAGACGCCAGACGTACCCTGAGACGTGCGGATGTCACCGAGACGCTTTCTTACGTCGTTCATAAGGATCCTGTTGATCGCAAGCGGCGCAGCGGCGGCGAGCTCAAGCGTTGACTGCATGACCGAGTTCGGTCCCGTGCTCGTCGTGGCACCTTCCTCGTCAATCCGGAAGCCGTCGTTGTACATGCCTTCCTCGACAGTACTCGTGACGCCGACGTTCTCGGCTGCATCAACACCCGCCGCCATGAGCGACTTCGCCTCTTCCGCCGTCAGCTCGTCGGAGGTGAGGTTCCTCTCCATCTTCGCGTCCTTGAGGTTGACATCGATCTTCGAGTTTTCGTCGGCTTCAGCGATGGTGATCGTGCCGGTCCGGCTTTCTTCCTCAGCCGTCAGATCCGCAGCGAGATTGACGGTACCGCCCGTACCGGTCATCTTCTCGACCGTCACGTCGATGGCGCTGCCCGTGATGTTGATCACGCCGTCATTGTTCTCGAGAAGGTTGAGGGCCGTGTATTTCGCGCCGACGTTGGCGGTCGTCGAATCTTTCGCTGTTTCGACGGGTGTCCACGCCGCGCCTTTGCTAAGGCCGAGCTTCATGCCCGTGACCGAGAGATACTCGTCGACCGATGTTGGCTTGCCATTCCAGGAGACGACCGTGTTGCCCCTCCAGCTTGATTCGGGGCCGACGAGATTCAGAATCACCGTGGCGTCGACTGGCGTCTTGGAGGTCGGAGCGTCGTAGCTGAAGTTGACGTTGCCGTTGATGACGGTCGAGTACTTCCCTTCCGCGTTGACCAGCACCTTCGCGTCCCCGCGCGCAACGATGGCATTGTCCGCCGCAATCGTCGCCTTGCCTTTGACTTCGACAACACCCGTGCTCATCGCTACGATTGCCCTAGCTCCTTCACCATCAGCCGTAATGCTGACGGTGTCGGCATCAATGAGGAGCGAAGACCTTTGAGAGGGTTTCAACGTGTTCGTCGCCACATGAATGGCTCGCACGTCTGTTTGTCCTTCACCCTCGGCATGAATCGTGACGCTTTTGCCCTTGACTTCCATCTGCCCGCCCAGATTCTCCTGACCGTTAACCCAGAGCCCATAGGACAGGCTGTCCTTGACGACGCCCGTATCTTTGGTTCTGATCGTCACGACGCTCTTGTCACGATCACCGATGACGATCTTGCCGCCCTTGCCTGCGTAGACACCCGTTGCCAAACCGGCCGCTTCGGAAACGTCCACTGAGATGGTTTGACCAGTGAACGTTCCCGCGTTTCCTGAACCATGTGCGTAGATGCCGAAGTTACTCGCCACTACGCAAGTGATGTCTTCTGCAAAGGTCTTGTCACCTTCAAGAAGGTACCGAGCCGTAAGGCTGGCTGATGCCTGAGATGCACATGCGACCAGAACGGCCACTGACAAAATCGTGCGCTTCATAAGCCCTCCTCGACGCTCCCAACGGACACGTCAATCTGATGTTCATGGCTTTCCGATCCACTTCGGTGCCTCAAGTTCATCTGCCCTTTCCAGCAGACGGAGAAAGCATTTCTGCCAATCACTTTACTACAGGAAATCACCTCAATCCATTGGAATCGTGATGCGCCGAATTTCTTCCGAATTCACTGAAGCCTCGAATTCGGCCTATCACAGACCGACTCCTCAGTTACAAATCCCATACCCAAAATCCGTCATCTCCAAACTGAAGCATCCCTCTGCACCCACGGCCCCATTCCCCATGCAGTCACAGGAACAACGCCTGCCATTTGCGCATTTCAGGATGCATCTGTATCATGCAGTACGTTCGTACCATACGGTACCATTCAAGGCACTCAAACGGAGAAAAACATGGACCGACGCAGACTTCTTCAGCTCGCAGGGGCTTTTCTCGCCGCGGGATCGGCACCAGGCGCCCTCTTGGCGCAGACGACGCAGATGACGATGGTCGTCCCCTTCCCGCCAGGAGGCGGCGGGGACATCCTCGCGCGCACGGTATCCCTTCCCTTCTCGGAGGCGCTCCGTGAAAACGTGGTGATCTTCAACCGTCCCGGTGCGGGCGGCAACATCGGCACCGGCCAGGTCGTCAAGTCCCAGCCGGACGGCACGACGATCGGATACGTCACGAACGGCATCATGTGCGTCAATCCGTACCTCTACGACCGGCAGAGCTTCGATCCGCTCAAGGACCTAACACCCGTCGCCGGCCTCACCTCGATCGGGCTGGTTCTCGCCGTCAGCCCCAAGGCCCTTCCCGACGTGCACACCGCAGCCGACCTCGTGAAGCACGCCCAGGCCCGCCCCGGCGAAACCGCCTTTGCGTCCGCAGGCCCCGGCACCACGAGCCATCTCGCGGGCATTCTGCTCGAGAGCGAAGCAAAGCTCGACCTCAATCACATTCCGCACGCGGGCGGCGCTGCCGCCGTCAAGGAAGTGCTCGCAGGCCGTGTGCCCTTCCTCATCGACGTGATGCCCAACCTCCTTCCGCACCTCAAGGCCGGCACGCTTCGCGCCCTCGCCGTCACGACGCCCTCACGATCCGCACTTCTGCCCAAAGTTCCCACCATGGCCGAAGCAGGTCTTCCCGGCGTCACGCTCTACGCCTGGGACGGCATCGCCGCCCCGAAGGGGCTCTCCGACGCCGATGCCGATCGCTTCGCGAAGGCCGCCCGCGCCGCGCTCAACGACAAGGCCGTGCGCGACCGTCTTCTGCGCATGGGCGCCGAACCCCAGTTCCGCGGTCCCGCCGACTTCAGGCAATTCATAGAGGCCGAGGCCGCCAAGTGGCGCCCGCTTGCCCTCATGGCCCGCGCACAGCGCTAAAGGCCGAACCCATACAGACTGTTTGAAAAGGAATTAACGACATGCAGCCCATGCTCGACACCTCACATCTTCCTCCCGTTCCCGAATGGCACAAAGCGGGCGAACTCACCGACATCGTCTATGAGAAGTGCTCGGACGGCATCGCCAAGATCACGATCAACCGTCCCCAGGTTCACAACGCCTTCCGTCCGCAGACGGTGATGGAGATGAGCCGCGCGCTCAACGACGCCCGCAACGACGCAGACGTCGGCGTCATCATCCTGACCGGCATGGGCGAAAATGCCTTCTGCTCAGGCGGCGATCAGAAGGTCCGCGGCACAGGCGGGTACGTCGGCGACGACGGCACGCCCCGCCTCAACGTCCTCGACCTGCAGCGCGAGATCCGCACCTGCCCGAAGCCCGTCGTCGCCATGGTGGCGGGCTGGTGCGTGGGCGGCGGTCACGTCCTTCACATGATGTGCGACCTCACGATTGCCGCCGAGAACGCCATGTTCGGTCAGACGGGGCCGCGCGTCGGTTCCTTCGACGGCGGCTGGGGCGCATCCTACATGGCACGCATCGTCGGCCAGAAGAAGGCACGCGAGATCTGGTTCCTCTGCCGCTTCTACAACGCAAAGGAGGCCCTTGACATGGGTCTCGTCAACACGGTCGTTCCGCTTGAGAAGCTTGAAGCCGAAACCGTCCAGTGGTGCCGCGAGATGCTTGCCAACTCCCCGCTCGCCCTCCGCTGCCTCAAGGCCGCCCTCAACGCCGACTGCGACGGCCAGGCGGGCCTGCAGGAGCTCGCGGGCAACGCCACGCTCCTCTACTACATGACCGAAGAGGGCCGCGAAGGCAAGAACGCCTTTCTTGAAAAGCGCCGTCCCGACTTCTCGAAGTTCCAGCGCCTGCCCTGAGGCTGACATGCCCTCTCTCACCACGGGCGCCGGCCCCTCAATGAGCGTCGCCGCCCTCGCACTCTCCGAGCCCGACCGCACGGCCGTTGTCGACGCCTCCCGCCGCATCACGTGGGCGGAACTCGCCCGTCTCGTCTCGGATCGTACGGCCTCGCTTTTGCAGCCCGCTCCCGGCCGCCCGGCCTTCCTCATCCCGAAGCCCGACCTGAACGGCCTCGTCGACATCCTTGCCCATTGGGAGGCGCACATTCCCGCGGTCCTCGTCTCGCCCAAACTCACTTCTGCCGAGCAAGACGCCCTCAAATCCCACGCGGACTCCATCGCAGAACCTCTTCCCGACGGCACCGCATTCGTGGTCTTTACCTCTGGAACGACGGGCCTTCCGAAGCCCGCCATCCTCACGCGCGAGTCCCTGACGGCAGGCGCCAGAGCGATGATCCGCGCCCTTCGCATGACCTCGTCCGACGTCTTACAGCTCTCGCTCTCGCCCGCCCGCGTGGGCGGCCTCGGGATCATCATGAGAACCTTGGCCGCAGGCAGCACGATCGCGCTGTCTCCGGGCTTTTCGGGCGCCCGCTTTCCCGAGACCCTCGGCCGAGACGGCGTGACGTTCGCCTCGCTCGTCCCCGCCATGCTGGCCGACGTCCTCGAGCGCAATCCGGACTGGCGCAATCCGCCCCACTTGCGCGCCATCCTCATCGGCGGCGCCCCGTTCCCCGACCGTCTTCGCGCCGAAGCCGCCCGACGCGGCATTCCCATCATGACAACCTACGGCATGACCGAAACGGGCAGCACCTCCGCGGTCTCGGCCTACGAAACCCGCCTCTCGCCTGTCCCTGTCGGCGAAGTGCCGCTCGCGGGCACCTCGTTCAGGACCGTCGACGGCGTCCTCTGCCTCAAGGGACCGATGCTCTTTGCCGGCTACTGGGGACGCCCCGCACCCGTTCATGACGGTTGGTTCGAGACGGGCGACGCGGGACTCGTCAATCATGACGGTTCGATTCGCATCCTCGGGCGCACCTCCGACATGATCATCACGGGCGGTGAAAAGGTCGTTCCCTCCGAAGTCGAGTCGGCCCTTGAATCCCTCCCCGGGATTCGCGAGGCGCTCGTCGTCGGCATGCCCGATGAAAAGTGGGGGCAGATCGTCACGGCTCTTCTCGTCTCCGACACCGATCCCCATCCGCAGTCTGACGCCATCGTCTGCGGACTTGCCGCACGCCTCGCCCGCTGGAAGTCTCCTCGACGCATCGCATGGGTCAGCTCCCTGCCGTTCACCTCCGCGGGCAAACGAAGCCGCAACCCCGAGGTTCTTCGGGACCTAGAATTCGATGTTCTTCACTACAGACACTCAACCGAAGCCCCGTTGTAATCCGCCTCCCCGCTTTCGTCTCCTCCCCTTTTTGTCTTTTCCAAAGGGCCGCTGCGGACATCTGCACCGCCGCGGCCCGTTTTTCATGACCGCCGGCCACTACGCACTCACAATTGCATTCGAGCCGCCGCGCCCCTCTTTCTGAACGGGAACACGATGTCCTTCAGAGCGTTCAGGCGCAGTCGTCCTAGCGTTTCCACACTTTCCCGTTCGGGACCGATAGCGAGAATCTTTCTCAAATACTTTTGTCACAAGGGTTTTTCCGGCGATACCTTGCGTGAAGCCCGTTCCCTAGCGGGACTTCAACCTTTAAAGTCTCAAAGGCCTTCGTTCCTTGGTGTCAGTTGTTTCACTCGTCAAATTTTGATCATCGAAAAATGACCGTTGTAAAATAGCAACAGCTATCAAACGATCGAACAACCTCAAAAGATTTTGCCTCACCCCCTTTAAATACCCTGCGTTTCAGTCGACCTCATATGTATCAACCTATTTCATTTGGACATATTAGGGTTTTTACCCCCCCCCCCCCGCCAACACCAATCCCTGAAACTTCGCTATGCGCAGTTTTCGCAAGAGAACCTTCGCATTCGTTTTTTCTTCCCAAAAGGAATAATTGACATGAATTCGACATTCAAGGTTGTTTTCAACAAGGCGCGTGGCGCCTTGATGGTTGTAAATGAAGTTACGTCCTCCGTGCAGGGCAAGGGCACGAAGACGGTGATCGCCACTGCTGTTACCGCTCTTATGGCAGGTTCCGCGCTGGCAGCTTCTGTTATCCCTGAAGTCCCTTCCGATGTGACGGTGACTACGGCAAACACCGCTTGGGATAAGGTGCAGGCTGATGGTCAGTATCACTTCAAGAACGAGGGTGCCCAAGGTGCTTTCACTACGGTTACTGAAGGCAAGAATGCCGAGTTTGGCGGCAAGCTTTGGGTGTCCGCGATTGGTGCTAAGTCGGACGCAACTGGTTTGAACGTCAATGGCAAAGATGTCGTTGTCACGAACAAGGGTGAAATCTATGTCACGACCGGCAAGGATGGCGTCGAGTGGAAAAATGAGGCGATCCTTGCAGATAATAGTGCCATGGTCGTGAATGCGGGCAGGATCGTCGTCAAGAACGCCTACGGCATGCGCGTCGGCACCCAGGCTCCGGCCACGATTGAAAACGCCGGCACGATCATTGTGGAAGAGCAGGGCGTCGGCATGGAACTCGGCGGCGGTGATAAGTCCAAGGGTTCCGTTGCGACCAACAACGGCTCCATCATCGTGGGCGACATTGCCCAAGGCAAGTACGGTCACGGCGTTCTCATCAAGGATGCGAAGGACGTCGTCCTCAACAACAACGGTCTGATCCAGGCGGGCGAAGGCGCTACGGCCATTGACGTCCAGCTCGAAAAAACTTCCGCCACGATCAACCTTGGTGAGACGTCCCAGATCGACGGTCTGATCAAGATCGGCGAGGGCACGAAGGTTGCTCTCAACGCCAAGGGCATGACCGGCAAGCTCAAGGTCAAGGCCGCTGATGGCACGACGACGCTCAACATCGATTCCGGTTCGGATGTTACGCTTGCTGACCGCCAGGGCAGTGTCTATGAAAGCGTGAACATTGCCGACGGCAAGCTCACGGCCTCCATCTGGCACGACACCAACGAATATGGTGAAAAGAAGGAACAGCTCCAGAACGACAACAAGTTCAAGAATGTGACGGTTGGTGAAAAGGGCGTCTTCAACATCACCAAGCTCAATTCCGGTGGTGACAAGGATCAGACCAAGACCAATGCAAAGCCTCACAATACGTTGCTCATCAAGGACATGAAGCTCACCCTTGACGGAGGTGCTCTGCAGGTTGCCGGCCAGAACTATACCGGTGCCCTTAAGGTTGGCATGAGCAGTGAAAACGGCGCCGACACGTTGACGATCAATGCCGGCAACTACAATTTCGAAAGCCTCAAGGTCGGCAACGCCTCGAACAATGTTGTGACCGTCGCCGGCGGCTCGCTGACGGTTGGCGACGTTGAAATCACAGGCAAGCGTCATGGCAAGCTCGCCTTGACCGGCGGCACGACTTCCGCCAACGGCTCCTTCACGACCGTTCAGGGGGCCATTGAGCTCAACGGCGGCACGCTCGTGACTTCGGGTGCCAATCTCTTCGCCAAGGGTGAAGAGGCTGATGCTGAATACGCCACCACCGACGCTTGGAAGCACGTAACGGCCACGAAGGGCGTTGTCGAGTTGACCGACACCGGCTTTGAATACAGCCTTGGCGACCTTAAGAAGGGCCAGGAACTCCTGAAGCAGGATGGTTCGGTGAAACTCGTTCTCAACGGCACGTTCAAGCTCGGTAAAAATGAAAAGCTCGACGCTGGTTCCGTTTCCAACCTGGTTCTTGCTGACCAGACCGGTACCGCTTCGGACAGCGTAACGGAAGCCTTCAAAGTCACCGCCGCCACCACGCTCGGCGCTCTCGACTTCACGGCCGTGACTGAATCCGAAACGAACAAGAATGCCGATTCCATTGCACTCGGCAACGGCACCAATACGCTTACCCTCGCCGGCAACGGCGGCGACGTCTTCAAGAACCTCGGCGCCAAGGTCACCAAGATCACCACGGGCGACCTCGTTCTCGGCACGGCCGGCAACTCCGGCAACGTGAACGTTGATACGCTCAAGACCGACGCTCTGACTGTCGCCGGCGACTTCTCCGCCCGCGCCGTTGAAGTCACTTCGGCCCAGATTGACGGCATGCTCACGGCTGACTCCCTCGCCGTCGCCAACAATGGCAAGGCCGTTGTCGCCGGCACCCTCGCCCTCACCGGCAACGTCAAGGAAACCGCTTCCGAGCTCTCCGGCAATGTTGAACTTGACGAAGGCTCCGTCCTCACGACGAATGTCGCCGCCGCCAAGGCAATCGCCGGCGAGTTCGATGAAAGCACGGCCATCATCTACGTTGACCGTCAGCTCAAGCTGAACGGTGCCACGATCGGTCCCAAGGCGGTTGTTCAGAATCGTGCTCTTCTCACCGCCGCAGCTCCGGCCCGCGCTGAATCCACCGTAACTGTTGCGGACGGCATGGCGCTCGTCATTGACGCCGGTGCCTTCACCCAGTCGGCCGGCCACGACTTTACGAAGGCCGACGTCTCCGCCCTCGGTAACAACACTACCGTTAACCTTACCGGTGGCGACCTCGAACTCGTCAACGTCAACAAGCTCGGCGAACTCGACATCGGCAAGGCGCTCTCCGGCGCCACCGCATCCAACGTTGACACGGACTCGATCTACGTCTTCGCCACGCCCGACAACGCCAAACCGGACATCCTGACGCTGGCCTATAACAAGGGACTCGTTGCTGATGCGACGGTTGACGCTCGCCTCGAAAACGCCTTCACGAACGGCGTCGGCGCCAAGGAACTCGGCATTCTGTCTGCTCTTGACACGCCCGCCTTCTACGACGAAGAGACCGACAAGCTCACGGCTGCCGGCAACAAGGCTCTTGAACAGGCCACGGGCGGCAACGCCACGGCTGGCGTTCTGAACGTCGCCTACGACGCCAACGCCCAGGTCACCGACGCCATCGTCCGCCACCAGCTCTCCGAGCATGCCGGCATGGGCGTCTGGGCCGACGTCTTCTACGCCAAGAACGAAGCCAAGGAAATCTACGGTGACTTCGGCTACTCCGCCGACATTTACGGTGGCGTCCTCGGCTTTGACTACACGGCTGCCTGCGGCGGCACGCTTGGCGCTGCGCTCACGGTCGGTACGGCTGACGCCGACAGCGAGGGCGGTGCTCTCTCCAACTCGCTCAGCTCCGACTTCGTCGGTCTCTCCGTCTACGCCTCGAAGGACTTCTCCGGTCTCAACGTCAAGGCTGACCTCGGCTACATCGACTTCAGCAATGACTTCACGGGTCTCGGCGACGCCTCCGACGCCACGACGATCACGTTCGGTGTTCGCGGCGACTTCACGGCCTACCAGAACGGCGCCTTCTCCGTCGTTCCGCACATGGGTCTTCGCTACACGCGCATCGACACCGATGCCGTGGCCTTCAACGACGAGCAGAACATGAACGTCCTTGAAGCCCCGATCGGCGTCAAGTTCGCGGGCACGTTCGAAGCCACCGGCTGGAAGCTCGTCCCGTCCTACGACTTCACGATCGTTCCGCAGCTCGGCGACAAGGAAGTTGAAGCCTTCGGCACGGCCGGCGACATCACGATCCTCTCCGGCGGCCTCTTCAACAACGTCCTCGGCGTTGAAGCGGTCAAGGACAACATGTCCTTCGGTCTGAACGCCTCCTATGGCTTCGGCCCGGACGATCGCGCCAACACGCAGGTCAATGCGAACTTCCGCTACCACTTCTAACGACCTGATGTTCCGGGGCCCTCGGGCCTCGGACGACAGGCTCACTTGAAGTCAAGGCCCCGCATCCTTCACCGGATGCGGGGCCTTTTTCTGTCTCGATCAGCAACGCCCCTTGCTCTGCCTCAACGCCTCATCAGCGTCCCTCTTGCGTTTGAATACGGTTCGGAAATCATACCGTCCCGCATTTCGCGTTGCTTTTAGGTAGACTTCGGAAAAACCCCCGCACGTCCTCAGACTTGTCAATCGACGTGCCGGGCCAAAGCTTAGATAGAGGAGAAAACCATCATGATCAACCGCCGCCGCTTCATCCAGGCGTCCGCCCTGCTCATCGCCGGCACCTCCACGCTCGCCCTCACGGGCTGCGGAAGCCCCAAAACGCCTGAAGACGTCGCGTGCGCCTTCGTGCGCGCCCTTTACCGCGGCGATGCCGCTGAAGCCACGAAGTTCTTCCACGTTCCCGCCGACGCCAAGGACGCCGAGGTGAAGATCGCCGAAGCCAAGATCAGCGAGAGCGCCGCCCAGGCCAAGGACTCCGCCACGAAGCAAGGCGGTCTTCGCGACGTCTCCATCATGGAACCCGTCGCCAAGGAAGCCATCGAGGCCGGCAAGTGTCGTGCCCGCGTCAAGGTGGCTTTCGGCAACGGCTCGAGCAAGGTCGAGACCGCCCAGCTCATCAAGACCGAGAAGGGCTGGCTCGTCACCTTCGGCCTCTGATTCCACTCTCATGAATACCCGCACGGCGGCTCTCCTCACGGCAGCCGCCGTTCTCATGTCCACAGGGACCGTCCTCATGCATGAGGACGTCAAGGGTGAGCTCATCGATGGCGCGACCGGGCTTCTTCCGGGACTTCAGGAGGCACCGTCCGCCGAAGTCCCCACGGGCGTCACGCTTGACGACTTCGCCCCCTGCGGCAGCCTCAGGACCGGCGATCTGGTCTTTCGCAGGGGCTTCGGAACGGAGAGCCGCCTCATCATCGAGGCTCAGGGTCCCAACAGGGCGCCCTTCTCTCACGTCGGCATGGTTGTTTCCGAGCATCCCGTGATGATCGTGCACGCCACGACATCCGACGATCCGGCACACCCAAACAGCGTCATCAGCTCCAGCCTTCATGAGTTTCTCTCCTTGGGCGACATGGCGGGCGTTGCGAGGCCCGCCTGGAGCGATTCTCTCAAGGCGGCAGCTGCAGGACGTGCAAGGTGCATGACGGGCGAAACCTTCAGGCTTGTGCCCGACGATCCCGATGCACTCTACTGCACAACGCTCATTGAAAAGTCCTTCGAGCCTGATCTCAAGCTCGACCTTCCCCGCGACGTCGTCAAGGTCCCCGTCGTGGGCGGCGCGTATCTCTTCCCTGCCGCGCTCTGGGAGGCGGACGGCATGATGCATGTCTGCGTGATCGGGAAGCAGGAGACGAGCAAGCCGTGACTCTCGTCGTCCGAGCCTGTAGAATCTTCGGACCATCTCAGAATCACAACCAACCAGGCAATCATTTCTACAAAGGCCCTCATGCAGTTCGGCTTTCCCCGAGATCGACAGCTTCGCTACGCAGACTTCGCCAGGCTCCGTCCCGCCCAGAAGCGCGGTCGCGCGTTCATGTACCTGAAGCTCGCCACGCTCTACACGAAGTACTGCCGCACGTACCGTCCCAAGTTCCTCAGGACCGTTGCGATGGTGGCCGCCGTGCTTGGCGCCGGCGCGGTCATGCAGTCCGCGCACATGATGCCCGACTGGATTCCCGTCTGGTTCCTCGGCGTCCTCGCCTGGAACCACTCGGTAGTGCGTGCACCCGACCTGCACCCGAACGTCCTCTTCTTTCTTCGTGATGCGGGCGCCACCACGGCCTCGAGCATTCCTGCCGACCTTCTTCGTGACAAAGGACCGCTCCTGATGCTCATCTGGGTCGTCACGGGCTACATGTCCGGTGAATGGCTGAGCCTCAATGCGGGCATGACGGGCTTCATCCTCATGACCTTCTTCGTCTCGACCTTCCGCATCATCCGCATGATGAACGGCAACCTCGAGGCGTTTGACCTCGTGGGCGAAAAGGTGATGGAGATCGCCGAGGATGCCAGGGCGGATCTCGCGGCGCAGGCGCGCGAGGAACAGGCATGCCGGGAAGACGAAGGCAGCTGATCGGCCAGTTGAGGATTTGCGTCCCATGCCTTTCAACTGCCATGTGATAAATGATTCTGGTCAGCCTCGCCGAACGCCAGTCCCGAAAACGAGAAGAAGGGCAACCACAGTGAGAAGAAGTCCCATCCAGTCGCGATCGATGTTCTGCTTCAGAGCAACAAGCGTCACCAGCACTGCGACGAGCATGACAACACCGTTCATGACTCACCTCTCACTTGATATTTTGCATTTCATTCCCACTCCGCCGGCATTGCCTCGGGTGCAAAGCGCATTTCCATTACGACAGCGTCCTGCACGACTTCCTTGATTTGCTCAAGCCGAACGTCCAGCGCTTCCACGACCTCGGGCGCCCTGGCGAAGTCATCGACCGTGATCACCAGCACCTGCGCCCCGTACTCATTCCGGGTCGACGACCAGCGCTGCACGGCATCAAGTCCCGTGAGCAGCTTCTCGATCGGCTCGACAACGGCGGCATCCACGCCCTTCGTCAGATACGGTTCGGCCTTGGGCGAAATCTTGATGATGATTTCGCTGGGCTCAGTCGAGGGCAGCCCCCAATGGAAGGCGGCCTTGCTCTCGTCCATGTCCCGTCCGTTGGCAGTCGTCTTGAGAATGCCTTCAGGCGTGAGGCCGAATTCGAGCGTCGTTTCGTAGGCATCCTCGCCGACCCGTTTCACAGCGCCCTCCTTCTCCAGCGCTTCGACGTACTGCCGCAGATCGCGGTTGAGCGCATCAACCGAACCCGGCACCGGTCCCTTGCCGGTATCGACAAAAGAGACCCCGGTCTCAAACTTTCCGCCGGGGAACCCATGGTTGACGAAGCTGCCCTTGAGCGTCAATTCGGCGCCGGCCCAGGCTAACCGGAGGTCACGGACCACCCCCTCCACATTCCCCTGCATCGAGGCGGCGAAAATGTCCGTCATGCTTCCGTCGGGACAAATGCCGGGCAGGTCCGCCATATCCGAGCCCAGTACGAAATGCGCTGAGAGGCACGGCAGCCAGACATTCGGAGGCGTGTACAGGCCGGCATCAAACCGCAGGTCGAAAACCGGCAGCTCCGAATCGTTGATGTTGACGTCCCGGATGTCGAACTTGAAGTCGGTCGCATTACGCAGGCGGCCTGCCTCCTCCTCAGGCGTCACCGTGAGGCTGTAGCTCAAGGGCCCCATGCCGAGCGGCATGAGCTCGCCCTTGACAAAATCACCTGCGGACGAATAGGAAAAGGCAAACTTGAGGGGTGACTCTGCATAGACGTACTCGAAGGTCTTCTCAGCACTCTTGACATGACCACCCTCCCATCGGCTTTCGGAGGCCCCCAGCCGTCCGGAGACAGTCAGCCCCGTCAACGCACGGCGCGCGTGATCAAAGCCTATGTCAGCCGTGACACGGCCGTCGCCGATCGTCTCCTTTTCATCCGACGCACCGCGCCAGACAACCTCAGCCTCTTCCGGACTCATCAAGGGACTGAAGACGAACCGAATCCGAGGATCAGCCTTGACGAGAATCGCAGCATCCGGATCCGAATTCGCTACAGGCTCGAAGCTGACCGAAGGCCGGAGACCCGGTCTGAAACGACCGTTCATAACCAGAAAGGATTCGGTCAGGCCGTCTTCCGTGCGAAATCCCAGGCGCAGCACCAGATCGCGCTGCAGAAGACCGCCGTCCCGGCGCTCGAGCTCAAGCGCGAACAAACCCATGGCGCGCTCGAGGCGGCTGTCCGTCATCTGGTCGAACGCCTGAAGCTGCCACCAAAGGAGGCCTCCGAACGCGGCACCGCCGCAAAGAACGGTGCCGGCAGCCAGCCGCATGCACGTTTTCCTGTTGAAGTTCATCGTCATTTGATATTTCTCCTCATTGCAGCCTTTTGACTAGCAGCCACACGCTGCAGACGACCAGAATGGTTCCGAGCATGAGGAAGACCGCACGGAGCAGCCCGCGCGTCAGAAGCGGCGCATGAGGCTTGCCCGTCGGATCGCACAGCCAGTTCCAGTCACGGATCGCACCGATGATGCAGAGGCTTCCGAACAGCAGGCATATGACGTCGTTCCATTCTACGAACAGTTTCTCGACAAAGGCGTTCACGACCGGCTCTCTTGATTTGATGACGACGGGCATTTGACGATTGAGCCGGACTTGTTAATGCAGAACCAGTCGCCGTCCTCCCATCGATGATATTCTCCTTCCGACCCGGGCACTGCCGCAGGATGACCGCTCAAGGTCACCCTGGCAACGCCGTTCGCAAAAGGCAGACCAAAGGCAAATCGGGGCGCGATGCGAACGACGCCGTATGCATCGGCATAGCCGATGCGACCGTGGTCATCCACGACTCGATAGAGCCCGTCGGAGACGGGATCGGGGCCATTGTCGAAGACAAACGGAGCGACCGCCCCCGCGAGTAGAAGCCATGCCCATTGCCGGACCTTCATGACGCGCCCTCCTTTGTCCGCAGATATACAGCTAATCCCACCAGAAATACCAGATTTTGGACTGCCGGAGCGTATCCGCGAGTGCCCCGACGGACTCATGATTCTGATCCATGTCGGGACAGAACGCATACTGCTCAAGTGCAGTCTGCACGGCAAGCTCCCGCCCGATCGGTTTCGGAAGCGCGAAGTCGAGCTCGTCATGAGTCATGACGGCTGGCACGGCACCGAATTTTTCGAACCAGTACCTGGCGACCGCCATGAGCTGCGGCGTATCCGGACAGTCATTCCAGTTGCCGAACGGCAGATGGGCAAACACCTCCCAAGGATGCCGGACCGGAATTCTCGCGAGGATGACCGGATGCGTCATGTCCGTCTCGCTGTTCCAATATCCGGAGAACCGATGGTTGTTGAAGCCGCCCTCCATGCGGCCGACGACTTCCGTGTCCCAATCCTTGGAATCGTCCTCCGCTTCTGCGCGGCGCTCTGCCATGCCGTCCTCCAGAACCATCCTGCCGTCGGGCAGGGGTGCGGCGAGCTGCGATTGCCGGTAGGCGGCTACCGCATCCGGATCAAAGGCATGATCGTCATCTCCCTCATGAGCCGGATCGGAATTGAGCATGAGGCATTCCCAGAGTGTTTCGTCGACTGCAATGAGCATGGGAACGAATCCTTCGTGCGCTGCATTTTTCCCGGCATACTCGTAAGCGCACATGATCGGATCATCGTCCGCCATCGACGGGAAATAGGTACACTCGCAGTCGAGATACGCCATCAGCGCCTCGGCCGTTTCGGAAGGCGCAAGCGTCGAGTCGTCAAAGCGCTGTCCGGCCCAATTCTCGTACCGCCGCTCGATGATCCGGGCCATTTCTCGATAATAGTCTTCATCAAACGGAAGGAACAGATACGCTTCGTCCTGAATCTCATCCGAAAAGTTCCTCTCCACGCCTATTCTGGAAACGGCATGGATGTCGACATCCATCGTATAGTGCGGCGTGTACTCGTGAAGGGCACCGTAGTAGTAGCAGGCAAAGTCCGCGCCGCGCTCGTTGAAGATTGAAGCATGCAGTTCGCCCTTGAGCTTGTCTCGGAGCCATTCGCGCAGGCACGCCTCGGCCGGATTCGTCCTCACGGCCTCAACAATATCGGGCCAGCGTCTGCAGAATGACTCGCTCATGAGGTCGTGCTCGATGCACCAGCGCAGATAAATCGCCAGATGACTGAAGGCATTGAGTTCGTCGACAGGGAGACACTTCTCACGAATGCTCTCCAGATGAGGAGCGGCCTCGTCGAGCAGAATCTCATTCTGCTCGACGGACACCTTGAGCGTCGGTTGGTCCGGAAGCGCCACGCCCGGACTGCGGGTGATGCGATGCCTGTCGCCTTGGGAAAAGCCGATCGTCTCGCCATCATTGAGAGTGACGTCCGAACCGATCACATAGCCCGCCAGACTGACAAGAAATTCCCTGACCGCCAGCGGATCGGCATCCGCATCGAGTACCTCCAGCTCCTCCTTGCCGAAGACGTCCATGCCGTAGGTATACCCGCAGACGCCGCCTTCTCTTCGATGGAGCCCGAACCAAATCCAGTTGTTGAGCGGGAGTTCGCCTTCCTTCATGACGCCCGCCATGTCGGCATAAAACGACGGCTCAAAGACAACGCCCGACGTGTATACGCCGAGGACACCCGGTTGACGACAGCAGGCGGCAGCGAGCTTCACGAAGAACTGCCCGCGCAGACGTACGTCCGTCTCCTTTCCCAGCACGGTTACCATGATGTGGGCGGCATGGCTTTGTGCGGCTTTGACGGCATCGGGCCACATGTAGTTGTTTTCGGCATTATCCTCCGCCTCTCCCCCCGGCACCGGGCCGTGCATCAGGCTCACTGCGGCGATCATGTCGCCCGCCTCGAACACCAGCGAATCCCCGTTGTCCTTCCTGTCGTCCTTGTCCTCCTCGGGAACGTCGATGTCCCATTCGGCCTTCAGATCGGCGATCAGCCTGCCCTTGTCCCAATGCGCCTTCTCAAGCAGCACGAAGCCGAGGAAGACGCCCTTCCGGTCAACGGGCTTCCCGTCGTTCTTACAACGGGCCTCAACCGCTTTTTCACATTCGCGGATGACGCACGGCGCATCCTCATCCTCAGGATCGAGCTGAGCCCAGGTTCTGGCATAAGGAATGGCCTTTTCCTCCTCTCCCGTCAGGTACTGGTAGCCGTAGGCCATGCGCATGTGCCACTCCGCCCTGTCGAGGCCTTCCTCGCGGACCGATTCCAGTACGCCGATGGCGCGCCTCAGGGCTTCCCGAGCCTTGTCACGCGGACAGCCGTACTGCCCGTCGCCGAGAACCGCATAGTTCTCGAGCGCACGCGCCAGAGCATAGGCATGCCGGTAGTCCCGATATTGCGTTGGAACGCCATCGAGCGCACGAATGCAGCGCGTGTATTCGTCATCGTCATTCCATTTTTGAATCCGGGCATGGAAGGCTTCCGCCATCTCGGGACGATAGTCGAGCGGTTCATCATCGTCATCCTCGCCGGCATCCGCCCGATCGTCGGGAGACTTGAGCGGAACGGATCCCACTTCGCGGCGAAAGACGTGAAAGCTCGCCGCCGGCACGTCCGATGCCTCAAGAAACGCCCGGGCTTCGAACAACACGGGCTGCAGATCCCAGACCATGAAGTCGACATAGCCGAAATGCACGCCGGTAGCGCCGCCGACCATCCTGACGACATCGGGTCCGCACGCCTTTTCGAGCTTCGCCTCCAGCGCCTCACGGAAAGCAAAGATCCTCTGCGTCCGATTCTCGCCCGTAAAGCCATCGAGCGAAAAGGCGATAAATCCCGCCGTCACGCCATCGGAATGAAGTGCATCCATCGTCTCATCGTCCGCACTCATATAGCCATTGATGAGAGGCGGGCAGGCCGTGGAACCGGCGATGACGTCAAGACGCCAGTCGGCGTCGGGGGCCGGATCAGGCTCGCGCGTGTAGCCGACATAACTGTTCTCAAGCAGCATCTCGGCGTCGAGCGCCAGGTCCTTGCCGAGCTCCCGAAGTTTGTCCGGCAGATCGCTCAGAAGAAAACCCGGCACCGCCCTGGGCGCATCAAGGAGCTCGAAGTCGTTGATCCAGCGCATGTGCGGAATTTCGCCGAGCAGCTGGTCGGTGAGCGTCGTGAGCATCCACCAGGCACGTCCCTCCTCCTTTGCCTTCAGATCCGCAAGCCTGGCGCAGAAGACGGAGAGCTTGAACGCATCGTCGTCGGGCTCAAGCCAGGCCTGCACGTCTTCACCGCCGATCCTGACGCCGCCGGCATGAAGCTCATTGCCCGACGTCCCACGACGACCAAGCGTGATCTCCCAGTGCCTCAGGACGGATGCGGGCGCATGGCTTCGGAAGTAGACGAGCTCGAAGAGCTTCATCCGGTTGCCTTCAGGCGTCAGAATGAGCTCATGCTTGACGCCATTGAAGCCGACCTCGAACGAAACGTCCTCAAATGCAAGCCGGAGAATGCGCTCGATGCGATCGACGATCTCTTCGCCTCTCTCATGCGTCTTGTCAGCATCCATCATGGCGCGGATCTCCGCCTCCTCGCCTTCGAAGGCCGTCCAGGCCTTCTGCGTGCGCTCCCTGAAGGGAACCCGGAAGAACGGCAACGTCACGCGCTTGAGACAGTCCTCCATGAATTCTTTGGCATCCTCGTCCTCGGGTTTGGCTTCGTGCGCCCGTCGGAACCGTGAAAGCGCGCGCCCTTCCTGGTCGAGATAGTAGTAGGCATAGCCCAGGCGGAAGTTCCACAGATAGGTTGCACCAAGTGCCTCCTCGTGCGGCTCAAGAAGCTCAATCGCCCGGTGAAGCATGAGGCGACCCTCGCTCGTGTTCGGATCCGCCTCGTTGTTGTAGGCGCGAGCCAGCTCGCTTGCAAGTTCCGGCGTTCGTCCGTCTTCTCCGAGCGCTTCAAGCGCCTCGATGATTTTGGGAAACTGTCCGGCTTCGTGCCATTTCTGGCATTTTTCGAGTAGCGTCATGCTCCCTCCCGACAACAAGCGGCAAATTGGTCGTTCAGGCGAACGTTCTCCGGACATGAGCAGTACTTGACGGGCTCATCCCAAAGGCGGTCGCCGAATGCTTCGCGCTGCGGATTTCGTCTTCATGGTGTCAAACGAAAGACAATGCGATTCATTTTTTATCACACAACCTTTCTCCCATGCAAGACGGGGCTAACCCGAATTTCGCTTACAGAAAGCCAATTCCATTTCCTCTCCCAAGGGAGCGTTGAGGTGATGGAGATGCCAAAGCGGACTCGCTGAAAAGACCCGCGAGGAGGCGGATCAGTTGAAGCTCCTCTGTCTAAAGACAGAGGATTCACTTTGACCGTCAGACAGCTCTTTCGGGGGCAAAGCCGCCTGAACGTCACCGTCTGTACAAAGTGTGCGCGGCAGACCTCTTTCCCGTTCCGCCTTGCTCCCGCAATTCGGCTTCGTGAGCCCCGAAGCGTC
>ENA-UESE01000186-UESE01000186.1-human-gut-metagenome-genome-assembly--contig:-NODE-186-length-96622-cov-13.119664_pt1 | contig 96622 bp, 81 predicted proteins | sample MGYA00242995_ERZ507996 | MGnify/ENA primary metagenome ERZ507996 (study PRJEB26167, sample SAMN06115489) | human gut metagenome | host: Homo sapiens | place: China:Sichuan | collected 2015-04-15...
TGCCTCCTTATGATAATCGCTTAGTGCTTTTAAGTCCCATCGTGGCAAGCTGTTCATATCCTCTTGCATTTGCCTTTACATCAAGGTTATAGGAAATGTTCTTTGCATCGTGACTGCCAAAATTCTTCATCACAACTGCCCCGCCACCGACAAATACAATCGGTGTAGTCTTTAAGTTATACCCAAACTCACGGATTGAGTTATATACCTTATCAACAAAATCCTCTATCTCTGCCTTGATAATGGCAAAGTATTCATCATCAATATCTGACCTGCCATATCGCATGATGTTCTGTATCTCTGACTCGTCTACCTCTCCGTTAAGCTGTCTTACACACTGCTCATTGATAGAACGCATACAGGTAATAAGACCTTTTGGAATCGTCACACACTTTGATTCATCCGGTGACTTGTTGATTACCGGCATAATGTCGATTGTCCAGCTTCCAATATCTACTATCAGTGTTTTCTTTGCCATAGCAGGAATCTTGTCCACTACTGCTGCATAGCACTGAGGAAATACTGCCACATCATCAATTTCAATATGATATGACTCATTCTCATATTTGAAGCTTACACGCTTATTCTTTGTCAGGTACTTGATAAAATCATTCTTCTCTGCTCCAAATCTTGTAAGTGGAAGTCCTACAGCAAGAAATACCTTTGCCTCTGCAAGACCTCTTCTTTTAAGTTCCTTGGCAACTGCTGCAAGAGTGAGAAGATAAAAGCTGTCATCTTCGACCTTTGTATCCTTTACTTCCTGCCTCACAGCTCCAACCTTATAGAACTTTCCTTCATACTCAAGTACATCGCCGAAAAGTGCCGGAGTTGTTGTAATCTCCTTAACACCTGTGACAAATACCTGAGAGATTGTTTTCATCATTGACCATCCATGATCAATGCCGATTACTTCTAACTTGTTATTCATGTGTTTTGCACATCCTTTCTTCTTAAACAGCCACTTGAACATCTTAACCACCTACTTTCCTATCAGCTTTCGCATACAAGGAAAACAATAACCATTCCCTCGATAATATGGACATCCGACACATTCCGTCGGAAGTTTCTGTTCCTTTTTCTTAGATGGTTTACAACATGTTCCATTGGCACATCTGTTGTTATGTCCCCAGAAGAATCTACAATGCATACAATCTTTTAATTCTCTTTCAAGCTTTTCTTCTGGAGATACAAACCTGCGTTTCTTATGCTTATCTCTTTTTTCAACTGTTCCCACCAGAGCTCTCCTCCCTTCCAAGGAGTGATTGCTCTCTTATCTGTTCCATTGTCCTGTCCGACTCTCCTGCCGTCCTAGCTAACGAATACAATACGATAAGAACAATAATTATTAATGCTATGCTAAATCCCATCACCACTTTATCCTCCTTCAAATTAGTTGCCATATAGACAGAATTTGAATTTGGAAGTGATATAGTCTACATGGCTATGCTTAACGCTAAGCATGTAGGTACACGCCAGTCTTCTAGACTCCTATATCGCCCCGTGTACAAAGAGGTGTTCTCACCTCCGGGAGTTACAGACGAGCCACAAAATGTGTTTCACGACGCCCTTCTGAATTATCAGAAGCACTATCTCCTCTTTTAGCCTTTTGAGGATAAGGACGAACTTCTCGCCCTCTGTGGTTAATTATCCTTACGCAACATGCCTATTCCTTTTACCAGATTTCCATCCAGCTTCTCGCCCTTCATCTTTCAATCCATCAGACTACTAATATGATAGCTGTGACTTTCATCCTCCAGGTACATGCCCCGTAATTTTACTACCTACAGATACTCTGCAGTGCAAACTACTTTGCAAATCTGTAACTGATTATTCAATTGTTATGTCCAATCTCTCTTGGACAATTGATATTCTACAATGCACTTTAATTTTACGGAAGTGACACCACTGGTGTATTTTTACGAATTTTCACCAGTTTTTGGTGTATTTGTCATTTCCTTTAATTTGTTCCATGTATGCTTAGGCAGTTCTCTTGCCGGCTCTCTGAATCGTTCAAGATATTTTTCAAATAATTCCGTATTGATTAATGCTGAATTACCGACTTTATAGACTGCTCCTGCCTCTCTCGCAATTACTATGATTCTAGATTTACTTATCCCATAAATAATCGCTCCTTCCTCTGCATTTACAAATTTTTTCATAAAATCCTTTGTATCTGAATAGCACTTATATGAGTAACTCATTCATCAGTCTCCTTTCACATTTGGCAATGGATGTTTCATTTCTGTTGGCGGTTCTCTGAATTGCTCCATATAATCATCAAAAATTTCCAAATTTATTAATATAGTATTTCCCTTAGCTGTTCCAATCTTATATACAGCACCCGCTGCTCTAGCCATTTCAATAAATCTATGATGCCCTATGCTATATGTCATTGAAGCTTCCCCAATTCTTACAAACTTCTTTTCTACGATTTTGTTTGAACTAGGCACTCTTGCAAAATGTTTCATAAATTTCATCAACCTTTCCTTATGTACTAATATAATCTTTGCAAGCTGATATCTTGCTCCAGCAGCTAATGCTATATCCATTGCCTCATCTCGTGTTACATCTAATAAAGCCATTACTTCATCAATACGAATAAATCTTGGTTTTACAATTTCTTTTCTATAGGCACTAACTGAACCACTCAATGTATTTACCATAACATCACCTACTTATAAAACTCAGAATCTGTAATATGAAAAGTTTCAAGATACTTATCCAATATTTCTGTATTAACAAGTACAAGCTGACCAATCTTATAACAAGCCTTGGCATCCTTAGCCACTTCTTGAAATTTTGTCATTCCCATACTGTACATCTTTGCACCATCTGAATATCTTACAAACTTTTTTGCATCCTCATATCTATCTTTTTTCTTTGATTCATCCATTGCTGTGCTCCTTTCACTTTGACTTCATAACAAATGACGTATTTTCTCCATAACGCAAAAAAGAGGACATCTTCTAAATTTCTTTAGAAAATGTCCTCTTAGTAGTTCATATTCGATTGAGTCTTATTCTTTTCAGATTGTGTACTCTTTCATACTGATGTAAATGACTATGCCAAAATACGTCTTTTAATGCGTCCTTTGACGTACTCAAATGCCTCAATCCCGCATAAACACTAGGTTTATTTATCCAAGCTCTTCATTGTCGGGAAGAGGAGCACATCGCGGATGGCAGGGCTGTTTGTCAAAAGCATAACCAGACGGTCAATACCGTAACCGATACCGCCGGTAGGAGGCATACCAATTTCCAATGCATTCATAAAATCCTCGTCTGTGGTATTTGCTTCCTCATCGCCTGCTGCCAGTGCAGCCTCCTGGGCCTTGAAACGCTCTCTCTGGTCGATGGGGTCATTCAGCTCAGAATAAGCATTACACATCTCGCGTCCGTAAATGAACAACTCGAAACGCTCTACATAATCCGGCTTGTCCGGCTTTCTCTTTGTCAGAGGAGAAATTTCTACGGGATGATCCATGACAAAGGTAGGCTGAATCAGATGTTCTTCTACAAATTCCTCAAAGAACAGGTTCAGGATATCGCCCTTTGCGTGGCGCTCCTCATAATGAACCCCCTTCTCGTCTGCAATCTTCTTTGCTGCGGCAGTATCCGGAATCTGGTCAAAGTCCACTCCCGCATATTTTTTTACCGCATCTACCATAGTCAGTCTTCCAAAGGGCTTGCCCAAATCAATCATTTCCTCCGCATAGGGAATCAACGTTGTGCCGCAAACCTCCTGTGCCACATAACGGAACATATTCTCGGTCAGTTCCATCATGCCGTAGTAATCTGTATACGCCTGATATAATTCCATCAGGGTAAATTCGGGGTTATGTCTGGTATCCAGACCTTCATTGCGGAATACACGTCCAATCTCAAAAACACGCTCCATACCGCCGACAATCAATCTCTTTAAATACAGCTCCAGGGAGATGCGAAGCTTTACATCCTCATCCAGCGCATTATAGTGGGTTGCAAAGGGTCTTGCTGCAGCACCGCCGGCATTTCCTACCAGCATGGGAGTTTCCACCTCCAGAAAGCCCTCGCCCTCCAGATAACGGCGGATTGCGCTGATGATTCTGGAACGCTTTACAAAGGTTTCCTTTACTTCCTGATTCATAATCAAATCCGTGTATCTCTGACGATAACGGATATCTGTATTGGTCAGTCCGTGGAACTTCTCCGGCAGAATCTGAAGGCTCTTTGAAAGCAGTGTCACAGCATTTGCATGTACGGAAATCTCGCCTGTCTTGGTCTTGAATACAAAGCCCTCAATTCCGACAATGTCACCCACATCATATTTCTTGAAATCTGCATAGGATTCCTCTCCAATGCTGTCTCTTGCCACATATACCTGGATATTTCCCGGCAAATCCTGCACATTGCAGAAGGAAGCCTTTCCCATAACTCTCTTGGACATAAGACGACCTGCAATGCGAACCGTTTTTTCTTCCAGTTCTTCAAAATTTTCTTTAATATCAGTACTATGATGCGTTACATCATACTTGGTTATAACAAAGGGATTCTTTCCCGCTTCCTGCAGGTTGGTAAGCTTTTCTCTTCTTATCTGTAAAAGCTGGTTGATATCCTGCTCCTGTACAGCTCCATTCTGTGATTCTGCCACTTTTCTTCTTCCTCTCGTTTTCCTTAATTGCTTCTCTGAATTTCCAATATCTTATAGGCAAAGGTACCTGCTGCGGTTTCCACTTCCACAGTATCGCCTACTTTCCTTCCAATCAGAGCTTTACCTACCGGGCTTTCGTTGGAAATCTTTCCCTTCAGGCTGTTTGCCTCTGTGGAACCTACGATTTTATATTCCAGTTCCTCGCTGTATTCAATATCCAGCAGCTTTACACGACAGCCGATGTTAATCTTATCCAAGTCAACCTCGTCTTCTACAACGACTTCCGCATTTTTCAGAATCTTTTCCAGTTCTTCAATTCTTGCCTCGATATCACGCTGCTCATCCTTTGCTGCATCATATTCCGCATTCTCGGAAAGGTCGCCCTGCTCTCTGGCTTCCTTAATCTTCTGTGCAACCTCCTGACGCTTGTTTACCTTCAGTTCATGAAGTTCGTCCTCATATTTTCTAAGGCCTTCGTAAGTTAAGATATTTTTCTTTTCCTGCATTTCCCCATATCCTTCCTGTTTCTATATTTTAACAGAGCCTAACCGTTCTTTTAACTTCCGTATTATACAGACTTTTCCACAGTCTGTCAAGGAAAAGCGCCTCACTGCCAGCCTTCCCGCCATACCTTTTTCAGGGAAACATACTGAATCTCCGGCCAAAGCCTTTTCAATCTCTTTTCCTTTTCTTCCATGGAGTTAAAATCCAGCCACACACTTCCCGGTGCCAGTCCGCCCGCAAAAAGCTTTTCTTCTCCGGTGAAATCCCAGACGCAGACCGGATTGGATGCTTCCAGACACACTCCTGCATACCCTCTGCTGCGGGGCAGAATATGCACCTCCGCCGCCAGTCCGCTCTCCTCATACCATTCCTCAAAAAACCCCTGCAGTTCTTCCGTTTCCTCCTGTTCCCGGAAAATACACCGCAGACTCCGCATCTGCCGCTCCCTGTCCTGTATCAGTACCGGCAGCACAGGCGCCGTTCCCAGCACCACAAACTCACTGCCCTTTCCGTACCCGCAAAGCTGCCGTGCCCATTCTCCTCTCCGGTAATCCACAAATTCCGGTATATGCCAGTGTTTTTTCCACAAAGCAGAAACGCTAAACTCCCCTTTATCCTCCAGAAGCAGCTCCCTGACCGCCTCTCCGTAAATGCAAAAGCAGTCGTCCAGCTCTGAAACACCCCAAAGCAGCTTTTCCTGAAACCTGCAAAGTTCCTCTTCCCAGCAGGAAACCTCCGCCTCATACTGCGCCTGTCTTCGCTGCCTTTCCCGCTCCCTTTGCTTTTCCCTTCTCCACCTCCATGCTTTTTTCTTTTCCTCTGTTTCGTCTGGCAAAGGCTCCGGAAAGGGCTGTCCAAACCATTTTCCTGCATCCGTACTGAAATTTGCAAAAATCAGGCGGTAATTTTCCCTGTTTACCCGCCTGATTTCCGTTTCCTCAGACATCCTGTTTTTATCCAGATAAAGAATGACATTCATGTGTTCCCATTTCGCTTCTTTTTTCTCACACTATATGTCCGGATTCTTCTTTTTATACCTGTTTTTACCCAAAAATCTCCTCTACGCCCGCCAGCAGCTCCTCCATGGTTTCCATGGAATTTATCAATCCTCTGAAATGGGCGGAATGGGGCATCCCCACGGTATACCATGCCAGATGCTTGCGCATCTCCCGCACAGCCGTATATTCCCCCTTATATTCCTGCTGCAGGGCGGCATGCCGCAGAATCAACGCCTTCTTTTCCTCATTATCCGGCTTTTGGGCTTCTTTTCCTGTTTCCAGATATTCCAGAATTTCCCGGAATATCCAGGGATTTCCCTGGGCAGCCCTGCCTACCATCACACCGTCACAGCCGGTTTCCTCCAGCATCCGTTTTGCGGAGGCACCGTCCTTTACATCCCCGTTTCCGATAACCGGAATGGAAACTGCCTCCTTCACCTGACGGATAATATCCCAGTCTGCCTCTCCGCTGTAATACTGCGCTCTGGTTCTTCCATGCACAGCTACTGCAGCCACACCGCAGCCTTCCGCGATTTTTGCGATTTCCACAGCGTTGATGCAGCTATCATCAAAGCCTTTTCTGATTTTCACAGTAACAGGCTTTTTCACTGCTTTTACCAGCCCGCCTAAAATTTCCTTCACCAGCTTCGGATTTTTCATCAGCGCAGAGCCTTCCCCGTTATTTACTACCTTCGGGACAGGACAGCCCATGTTAAAATCCAGAATGGAAAAGGGTCTGTCCTCGATTTTCGCCGCCATTTCCGCCAGAATTGCCGGGTCTGAGCCGAAAAGCTGCAAAGAGGCTGGCACCTCCTTCGGATGAATTGTCAAAAGTTCCTCTGTATTTTTATTCTGATAATAAATTGCCTTGGCACTGACCATTTCCATACAGACAAGCCCCGCTCCCTGTTCTCTGCACAGCAAACGAAATGGCAGGTCTGTTACACCTGCCATGGGAGCCAGAATTATCGGATTGTCAAGAGTCACATCGCCAATCTTTAACTGCCGCATCACTTTTTCCGTCCTTTTTCATAAATCAGCCGCAGGCCATCCAGCGTCAGATAGCTGTCATAAATATCAATCGCCTCTGTTTCCTTTGCAATCATTTTGCCAAGTCCGCCGGTTGCCACTACCTTTAAATCTCTGATACCGCTTTCTTCCTTTACCTTCCTGATAATATATTCTGTCTGTCCAATCTGTCCGTATACAAGCCCTGCCTGCATACTGCTGATGGTTTCCTGCGCCAGAATGGATTTCGGCTTCCGGATTTCAAAATTCGGCAGCTTTGCCGCCTTTGACCAGAGTGCCTCCGCACTGATACGGATACCCGGCGCGGTAATACCGGCCGCAAATTCTCCCGCCTCCGTAATCAGGTCATAGGTTGTCGCCGTTCCGAAATCCAGTACCAGAACCGGCCCACCGTACTTTTCATAAGCAGCTACCGCGTCCACAATCCGGTCTGCACCGATTGCCCGGACATCCTCGGTAATAATCCGGATACCCGTCTTCGTTCCGGGACCTACCACAATAGGACGTGTTTCCGTATATCGTACCAGCCCGCCCATCAGGGAATGCATTACCTCCGGCACAACGCTTGCCACAATCGTTCCTTCCAGTTCCTTTACATCAATCCCTCTGTTTTTCAACAGCTGGGTTATCATAACACCATATTCATCCGAGGTTCGGGGCGTTTCTGCCATCATCCGAAAGGTAGCAGCCAACTGCTCCCCCTCGTAAACTCCCAGTGTCATATTTGTATTTCCCACATCAATTACAAGCAGCATCCTTTTCCCCGTTTCTCCTTATATTCACTACATTTCAGACTATTCCCCATTCCACCGGCATCCTTTTGCCGAAGGAACGCTCAAACTGAATTCCAGCTTCAGTTCTGCGATAAAGGCTGCTAATCTTCCAGAAGCCCGGAAATATCCTCTTTCAAAATGAACACCTTATAATAAAGGCTTAAGGATTCAAACAATTCCTGTCTGTTCCTGCGGATTTCCGAAATCAGAAGTCCACTGCTGATTTCGTCATAGGTAATATCGTCCTCCTCCGCATCTGTTTCCAGAATCACGTTTCCATCCGGTTCAAAGGAAACCGTAAATACGCCGCCTACCTCCTGGGTAAACAGCACACAGATAATCCGCAGCTCCTCCCGGATAGATTCGGGAATCCCGTTAAATTTCTCATTGAAATAATATTTCATTTCATAGGCATTTGCACCGCAAAGCACCATTTTTTCTTCTTTTTCCTCAGACATAACCATAGATTCCTCTCACCGAAACTTCCCCGGCATAAACTGCCGTCACCTCATGATTCGGCAATTCTACCAGCAATTTCCCTGCCTTGTCAATCCCTCTGGAAATCCCCTTAAATTCTCCCTTCGGATCCAATACCCGCACTTCCCTGCCATTATTGACAAGCACCCTGTTATATTCCTCCATAAGTCCTTCCATATCCAGTGTTCCGCAAAAGGGAGCATAATATTTTTCAAAGGCTTTCATAATATTTGCCACCAGTGTTGCTCTCGGCACACTCTTTCCACATTCCGCGCAAAGAGAGGTCGCAGTCGCTGCTACCTCCGGTGCAAATTCCTGTAAGCCCACATTGATTCCTACGCCAATTACCACATGGTGTACAAAGTCCCGCTCCATGCTCATTTCTGTCAAAATACCGCAGACCTTTTTCCCGTTTACCACAATATCATTGGGCCACTTGATTCCCGTATCCAGCCCACAGGTTTCCCGGATACCCTCCGCTACGGCAAGCGCCATAACCAGTGTTACAGCAGATACTTTATCCACCGGATAGGCTGGCTTTAACAGCAGGGTAAAATACACATTGGTTCCCGCCGGGCTGTTCCATGTTCTGCCCCGTCTGCCTCGTCCGGCGGTCTGCATATCCGCTACCACAAGAGCGCCTTCCCCGGCTCCTGCCTCCGCATCCAGCTTTGCCTGTAAATTCGTCGAATTGATTTGGGCATAAAAACTCACCGGATGCCCTGCCCACGCAGTATCCATACGGCTCTCCAGCTCATTCTGCCCGAAAATTTCCTCTTCCTGTTCCAGAAGATAGCCCTTATTCTGGACTGCTGAAATCTGATATCCTTCTTTTTTTAACTGATTGATTGCCTTCCAGACCGCTGTTCTGGACACGCCGAAACGCTCACACAGCTCCTGCCCGGAAACATAGCTGCCCTGCTCCCGCAGCAGGGCTAAAATTTCCGCTTTCATGTTTCCTTACTTACCTTTTTTGTCAAATATTTATAAAGTTGCATACATGACTGCTTTAATGGTATGCATACGGTTTTCAGCCTCTTCAAAGACCAGAGAAGCCGGAGATTCAAATACCTCATCCGTCACTTCCATCTCGGAAATGCCGAAGCGTTTACCAATTTCAGCGCCAATCTTTGTCTTTAAATCATGGAATGCAGGCAGACAGTGCATAAAGACCGCCTTTTCACCGGCATTTTTCATGATACGGCTGTTTACCTGATACGGGGAAAGCTCCTGAATACGCTCTGCCCATACCTCATCCGGCTCGCCCATGGATACCCAGACATCTGTGTAAATCACATCTGCGCCCTTTGTGCCTGCCTCTGCATCCTCTGTCAGCGTAATGCTTCCGCCGTTTTCAGCTGCAATCTTTTCACATTCTGCCACCAGCTCTGCAGCGGGGAAATACTTTTTCGTCGTACATGCCGTAAAGTGCATTCCCATCTTTGCACAGGCTACCATCCAGGAATTTCCCATGTTATACCGGGCATCCCCCATATAAGTCAGGTGGATTCCCTTTAAGCATCCGAAATGTTCTCTGATGGTCAGCAAATCTGCCAGCATCTGGGTGGGGTGAAATTCATTCGTCAATCCGTTCCATACAGGCACCTTGGAATACTTTGCCAGCTCTTCCACGATTTCCTGTCCGTAACCGCGGTATTCGATACCATCATAAATTCCTGCCAGAACCCTTGCGGTATCCGCAATGCTTTCCTTCTTCCCAATCTGGGAACCGGCAGGGTCAAGATAGGTGGTACCCATGCCTAAATCATGGGCTGCCACCTCAAAGGAGCATCTTGTACGGGTGCTGGTCTTTTCAAAAATCAGCGCCACATTCTTTCCGTGCATGGTATCCACAGGGATTCCCTTTTTCTTCTTTTCCTTCAATTCTGCCGCCAAATCCAGCAGATATACAATTTCCTCCGGTGTAAAATCCAACAGCTTTAAAAAATCCCGTCCTTTTAAATCCATCGTTTTCTCCATTTCCTCTGTTTATCCCGTCCAACCTGATTTTTTCCCCGCGGACTTCCTGCTTCCTACTTGTTTTCTGTCTGTCTGCCTACTGTCTTCCATGTTGCTGCAAGGCTTGCGATTCCCTGTAACTCTGCGGGAAGCAGAATGGTATTTGCCTGACCGTCAGCTACCTTTTCAAAGGCTTCCAGACTCTTAATCTTCAAAACTGCCTCGTCTGCTCCGGCTTCCTTCAACATTCTGATACCATCAGCGTTTGCCTGCTGTACCTTCAGAATTGCCTCAGCCTCACCTTCTGCCTCACGAATCATCTTCTCTTTCTCTGCCTCTGCACGCAGGATTGCAGACTGCTTATCAGCTTCCGCACGCAGAATTGCAGATTCCTTTGCACCTTCTGCTTCCAGAATCTTTGCCTTCTTCTCACCTTCTGCACGGGTAACTGCCTCACGTCTTTCACGCTCTGCCTTCATCTGCTTCTCCATGGCGTTCTGAATCTCAGCAGGAGGAATGATGTTCTTTAATTCCACACGATTTACCTTGATACCCCATGGGTCTGTTGCAATATCCAGCGCTGCTCTCATTTTGGTGTTGATGGTTTCACGGCTGGTTAAGGTCTGATCCAGTTCCAAATCACCGATAATATTACGCAGGGTAGTTGCTGTCAGGTTTTCAATCGCCATCATGGGATTTTCCACACCATAGGTAAACAGCTTCGGGTCAGTAATCTGATAGAATACAACCGTATCAATTCTCATGGTAACATTATCCTTTGTAATAACGGGCTGGGGCGGGAAGTCTGCAACCTGCTCCTTTAAATTCACCCTTCTTGCCACCTTGTCAATAAAGGGAGCCTTTAAATGAAAACCAACAGACCAGGTTCCCTGATAAGCGCCCAGACGCTCAATGACATAGGCCTGCGCCTGAGGCACAATTTTAATACAGGATACCAAAATACAGATTACCAATACTACAATAACACCCAGTAAAACTATCATACTTTTTCTCCTTCTGTGCTGTTACCTGTGACAGCACTCACCTTTTTTTATATTTCTTTTTCCTGCATCCGGGGCTTTTCTCCCGGATTACAGCTTACATTAATCTCCATTCCGCAGGCATCCCTTTGCCGAAGGAATCGCGAACTGAATTTCAGATTCAGTTCTGCTTTTAAAAGCTACTTTGTGACGCCTGCGGCACAATATAGCCAAAGTCATATAAATATGACTTGTGAAAAATATGCTATCAGGCATATTTTTCACACTACGTCCTCTGTCCAGGTCACATCCGTGCCGTCCTCTGCCCGTCTGTCCTTTTCTGCAGGCGTTACCAGCTGAACCGGCTTCACAATCAGCTTCACACCGCTGACCGCCACAATTTCCACAACACTGCCTACGGGAATCGGTTTGTTCTCTCCCGTTTCCTCTCTTCTGGCGCTCCATTCCATGCCGCCCACAGTAACCTGCCCAATCCCCTGCAGGTTGTCAATCTCACTGATGACAATTGCCTGTTTTCCAATCATGCTTTCCACATTGGTTCTGACCCGGTCTTTGTTAAAATACTTTACCGCAACCGGTCTTGTGAAAAACAGCAGTAACAGGGATACCAGAAAAAACAATACAATCTGCAGCCACAAAGGTCCATGCATCACTGCCACAAAAATTGCTGCCAGCGCACCTCCTGCAAACCAGATGGTTGTCAGCCCCAGTGTAATGACTTCCGTAACAATCGCCACAATCAAAAGAATCAGCCAGAATATCATCGCTTCACTCATCAGCCTCTCCCCCTTTCCTTCTTAGGTTGTTGTTTTGAGTATACACCATAAAGCACCCTTTCAGCAATCTATTTATTATGTCAAAAAGCACCCGGTACCTTTTTTCAGATACCGGATGCTTCCAATCTCCATTTTCTTCAATTTTTGCGGTTTTTGATTCTTCCGCAGCGCTTCCCTTAGTAGAATACGTGGTTGCCGATGACGATACCGTCCCGTCCGTTGTTTCTTCTGAAGTGGGTTGCCGCACCTACGTTTGAGGTTCCCGCAATGGCTTCCTCTGCCGCCTGTACACAACTGCTCTTAATCTTTCCGGATTCATACACTCTGTTCACCTTGCCGTTCAGCGCAGGTGTAAACTGTCCGGAAGCATAAATAACACCGTGGATACTGTCAGGATAAGCGCCGCTCCGCACACGGTTCATAACAACCGCACCGACTGCCACCTGTCCCTCATAGGACTCGCCGCCCGCTTCACACTGAATCAGTGCTGCCAGCAGCAGCGTGGTATCCGCATCTGTTGTGTAGGCTCCATAATTGACATGACGCTTTGCTTCCTTCTCTGCCTCTTCACGGGCTTTGATTTCCTCCATGGTTTCACCGGAGTCAATCATAAAGTCCAGCGTCATATACTCGGAGGACACATAACCGTCCTCCCCTTCGTAATCAATACAAATCCAGCCGGTTTCTTCATCCTGACTGATAACCTCCAGAATTTCGCCCTTCGGCAAAAGACCGTATATACCGGCTTCCGTGCTGGGTTCTGTCCGGACTCTCAGGGTTTCCGTATTGACGGTGGCAATCATTTTACCAACGTCATTTGCCAGAGCAAGAGCTTCCTCGCCAAATAAAAGATATTCATCCGATGCCCAGCCAATCACATTTCCGGACCTTAATTTTGTCCAGCCATCTCTTCTCTCCAGAATCGTTCCGCCGCAGTCTTTATAGAGCTTGCCGACCTTGGCTGTTTCCTGACTGGCATCTTCTCTTACGTTCAGTGCTGATTTTACATTCGCCATGACAAGGGTTCCGGAGTCATCCGGTGCCACCTGTCCGGCAGTACTTAAATCCAGATTCAATTCCTGGGCTGTGGCATTGACAATTTCCGCCACATCCTGATTACCCGGTTCCAGCACTACGGCAACACCGCCGCGCAGCTCATCCAGATAATTATTTGTGCCAGCCTGAACGGTCATGCCTGACTGCAATACAAGGGCAACTGCAAGAACCAGCCCCATTACTGCAGCAGACCACCTTCTGCTTTTAGCCATTTTATTTACCTCCAAATAAATCTATCCCTTTGTAATCCAAAAGTGGTATCTAAAGTATTACCTTCTTTTCACAACATATTACAAAGTTATTACATTTATTACAGGAGCATCATAGCAGAAGATAAAAAAATTGTCAAGTTTCCCCAATTTCCGCCGTAACATCAGCTATATACACCCATTTGTACCGGGCATGGCTGAACCTTTATGACATGAACACCCTACATATTTCTGGACTTTTCAATACAGGCTTCCATGGCATCCATCACCGCTGCCCGCATCCCCTTTTCCTCTAAGACCTTCACCGCCTGAATGGTTGTTCCGCCGGGGGAGCAGACCATATCCTTTAACTCTCCGGGGTGTCTGCCCGTTTCCAGAAGCAGCTTCGCACTGCCAAGCACCGACTGGGCTGCAAACTCATATGCCTGCTTTCTGGGCATCCCCTCCGCCACAGCCTCATCCGCCATAGCCTCAAGGAACATAAAAACATAGGCGGGAGAGCTGCCGCTCACCCCTACCACAACATCCATCAGCCGCTCCGGTACCACATAAGCCCTGCCAAAGGAGGATAAAAGCTTTACCACCCTGTCCAGTTCTTCCTCCGTGACATCCTCTTCCGCACAGACTCCGGTACAACCCTCCAGCACCAGTGCCGGTGTGTTCGGCATACAGCGGATAATTTTCAGCTCCGGTCTGCCAAAGGCTTCTTTCAGATAATGCAAATCCCGTCCTGCCGCAATGCTGACAATAAGAGTCTGCGGACGGACAGAAGCCCTGATTTCCTCAATCACCTCTCCCAGAAAAATGGGTTTTACCGCAAGGAAAAGTACATCTGCCTCTTCTGCCACTGTTTTGTTTTCGGGAACAGTTGTTATATTAAATTTAGTTTTAATTTTCTCCATTGTGGCTTCTGTTTTAGAACTGCCGATAATCTCCTCCGGCTTCACCATTTCCTTTGCCAGCATCCCGCCAATCATTGCCGTTGCCATACTTCCTAATCCAATAAACCCAATTTTCATATTATTCCTCATTTCTGTGCACACTATTTTCCATTCCTGCGCTGCCTTTGCGCTTCATACATCAGAAGGGACGCTGCGATTGCCGCATTCAGAGATTCCACCTTTCCCTCCATGGGAATCTTCAAATAGGAATCCGCCAAATCCGCCGTCTTCTTCTCCAGTCCGTTTCCTTCATTTCCTATTAAAAAGGCTGTTCCACCTGTAAAGGAAAAACTGTCGTAATATTCCCTTCCAGCCAGATGTGCCGCATAGGTCCGGATTCCCTTCTCCTTCAGTTTTTTTAAGGTATCCTCCATGTCCTCCACATAGAGAAAAGGCACTCTGAAAACGGAACCCATGGTAGCCCGGATGACCTTGGGATTAAAGATATCCACTGTCTTTGCAGTCATAATAACACCCGTTACTCCCGCACCCTCCCCGGTTCGGATAATGGTTCCCAGATTTCCCGGGTCCTGCAAATTTTCCAGAATCATCAGCAGCGGTCTGTCCTGTTTTAAAATCTCCTCCAGTCTGTACTCCGGCTGCTTCACCACACACAAAATTCCCTGGGGGGTCTGGGTATCTGCCATCTTTTTAAACAGGCTGTCTGCCACCACCTCATACCCTGTTTTTTTCAGCTTTTCCGCCGTTTTTTCCTCTTTTGCATCCATTTTTTCCAAAAAGGCAAGGGCAGATTCCGCTACATAAACCTCCAGAATACTCTCCAGCGGAGCTTCCTCATACATTTTAAAGCCCTCTGTTAAAAAAACACCTGCTTTTTTTCTCTCTTTTGCCTTTGTCTGCCACTGTATTACCTGCTTCACCCTGCTGTTGGCACTGCTTGTTATCATTTTTTTCTGTCCCCCCTTCCTTATTATAATAGTTCTCTTTATTCTCAAAACGGCTGTCCCCCTACGGAAACAGCCGCCTGAATTATTCTCTGTAAATCGTCACTTTTCATTAAACTATTTAGTTTAAGTTTTATTTTGCACATTTTATTTTGGCTTACTGATTTTCTGTTACCATTTGTTGCTATTTTATTATAGCGATTGAAGTAACTGTCTGCAACCACTATTTTGAATAAACTGCGTCATTTTTATCAGGAAGGTACACACAATACTGATTCATACTGCTGCCGCCCCACTCTACACAATCTGCTTTACCATCTCTCCATACACTTTTGGATTGGTTCATGCTTCGGTATCGTAATCGGCTGCCATCCAACTTTTCTGAAGGTGTAATGACTGTTCCCACACTAATCTCTATTCCTGCGCACGCTCTTTGCGCATCTCGAGTTTGTGTCAAGTGCGCGCAGACACAAATCTCGCGTGTGAAAAATTCTATTTTTCACACTAATTTCTATCTGCCATAAAACCGTCTAATACGTTTGCTAATTGCTCTGGTGCATCAACATTAACTTCATGTCCCGCCTTCTCTATGATACAAAGTTCTGCGTGTGCCAGTTGTTCTGATAATTCCCTGGCTGCCTTTATATTAGCACTATCTTTTCCTCCGCAAATCACAAGGACAGGACATGAAATTTTATTTAATTCTACGCTATAATCCAACCTCATCATAGATTTAGATAGTTGGATAAACTGTGTTTTCGATAGCCCCATGCTTTGAAACATGGAATTAGACATAAAACGAAAAATAATATTTTGTAATGCCAATAGGCGCTTTGGCATTTTGTATTGTGCTGCTATTAACGCTAATGATTTAATTTTGTTTGGATGTTCAATTCCGTAATGCAGCGCAAGAATAGCCCCCAGCGACAATCCACAAATAGCAATCGGTTCGGAAACTTTATCACAATACTCTGAAAATGTTGTATATAGATTCGCATAATTCGCTTCTTTACTCTGCAACATTTCAGATAAATCAGGACAGTTACAATTTGAATTTATTTTTAAGTTTTCTATTGTTTTATCCCAGCTCGACGGCATTTGCCCCAAACCATGCACAAATATCTGTTGCATTTACTTCTATCTCCTGCTTTATTCTTCAGCGCTTTCTGTTTTAAAATACATTCATCTTACGCCGTCATCATCGCACTTATCTCAGATAACCATTTCTTCTTGCATAATCACCTATGATAAAAGCACCTGCCATAATCAGCAAAATGAACACGGATAATATATCCCAAATATCAACCACCGGTTCGCCAATCATTTTTGACAATACAGTGTTTATCAAAAAATTAAATGGGATTGCAAATAAGAATGTGATTCCTGTTGCCAATAATTTTCTTTCCTTAAGCCGATGATACAAAACATAAATTATCCACAGGAATACAATCGATATAAGCGACATAAGTGCACCAATACGAAATACCTCATCTACTTTTATCAAAATACTTAATATGTACATAAACGGCTCAATAAGAACACTAATCGCAATCATCGCCGCCAGTACCCCCTTCTTTCCCAACAAAATAACCGGGAAAGTTACTATCCATGTAATCAAAATTGAACTAAGCACAATAAGTGACCATGTCAGTTCTCCCGCAATGGCAATATCACATATACAACATACAAAAATGCCAACAACCATAGCAATTGTATATATCGTTGATATTACGATATTCTTGCTCATGTTATTCTCATCTTTTCGCTTCAATTCAATAAGATTTTCATTGACTTTTTCTTCGTAATCATTCATTTCTATCCTCTCCCCACTTAATAGTTCATTGACCGTAACACCTAAAATATTGCAAAGTTCCAGCATAATAGATGAATCGGGCATACATTTGCCTGTTTCCCATTTTGAAACAGCTCTGTCAGTAATGTTTAACTTTTCTGCTAATTGTGCCTGCGTCAGACCTTTTTCTTTTCTACAACCGGCAATAAACTTTCCTATATCAATTTGATTCATTACAATATGCCTCCTTTCATGCTGCACTTTACAATTTTTATCAGTCCCTGTACACGAACTGAAAGTAGAATTATCAGCTCAACCATCGGTTGGGAGAGGTACTGAATTTTATAAAAGCAATTTTTTATTACCTCGAGTATGAATAGTACACCTATTTATTCCGCATTATCACAGTATATTTCTATTGCATCCGCTACGAAGACTGCTGTACCTTTTCCACCATAAGCGTCAATATTCGTGGTAATCTCTCCACCTCCTGAATACATTTTCCCTAATCCACGCAAAATCTTATTTGTGCAAGTATATAAGTTTTCTGTAATATAATCCTGTATTCTCTTTACAAGTTTCTGTGCATCATCAGATGCTGGATTCATATTCTTCAGTTCGCCAGCCTCTTTAAAAAGAAGCATAAATCTATCTGCCAGGACTTTCTCATCTTCCTCAGTTCGATTCTTTTGCTTTTCTTCCATCTCCTTATATTCTGGTGTATTACCATATAATTCCTTTGCCTGTCTGGAATATTCATCCAGCTTGCTTCTATCAAAAGCCTTAAAATCCATATGCTTCACTCCTAATAATTTTATTCCAAGTGCAAAGTTCATCAAATTCTCAATGTGCTCCTTCTTAAGCCTAAGCAGCTCTATTTGCTGTTCTAAAGCCTTGCTTCTGTCAAAATCAGGACTATTCACAATCGCCTTAATGTCTTTAAGAGGAAACTCCAATTCTCGAAACAGCAGAATGTGTTGAAGGCGCTCCAAATCTGTATCGTCATACAATCTGTAGCCTGCATCGGTATACCCCGTCGGGTGTAAAAGACCAATCTTGTCATAATATTGTAGAGTGCGTATACTCACTCCGGCAAGCTTACTCACTTCATGCACTGTCATCATTATTATTTCCTCCCTTAACCTGGTGACTTCAGCATAAACTATTACGCAACGTCGGAGTCAATACTTTTTTCAAAATTATTTTATTTATCCGTTAATTCTTCCTCGCTTAAGCTATTAATCCAATTATACTTCCCGCTCTTAAACATTATTAAACTTCTTCTGTGCGTTCTTGCTTTTCAATCTGTTCTGAAATCTTGTCATATTCTGCTTTGATGATATTGTACCTTTCGGTAATGTCAGCATATCTTCTCCCTTATTCATTCTGGTCAACTAGCTTCATTTGATAAAGCAAATGCCGAAAGCCCACATAAATACAGGCTTTCGGCATTTTAATCCGTTACTCAAACTCTGTAATCTTTAAATGGTCAGCAGCTTTGCCACCTCGTACTGATACTCGTTGATGCCCTTTTCCATCTTTAAAGCATCCTCGATATCAAAGTCCTCAAACTCACCGTGCTTGTAGCCTACTACACGGTTTGTTTTTCCCTGAATCATGATGTCCACTGCGTAAGCCCCCATAATGGAAGCGTAATATCTGTCGATTGCCGTAGGATTTCCGCCACGCTGCATGTAACCCAGAATCGTTGCTCTTGTTTCAATACCCGTTGCCGCTTCAATTCTTCTCGCCATGGAGGTAGAATGTCCGATGCCTTCGGCATTGATGATGATATGATGGGTCTTTCCCTTCTTCCGGCTCTCGATAATATGATTGATGATTTCCTGCTCATCATAATCGTACTTTTCCGGAAGCAGAATATCCTCCGCTCCGTTGGCAATACCGCACCACAAAGCTATATATCCGGCATTTCTTCCCATAACCTCAATAATACTGCATCTTTCATGGGAGGAAGAGGTATCCTTTACCTTGTCAATCGCCTGCATGGCTGTATTGACTGCTGTATCAAAACCAATTGTGTACTCTGTACAGGCAATGTCCAAATCAATCGTACCCGGAAGACCGATTGTATTGATTCCCAGTCTGGAAAGCGCCTGGGCACCGCGGTAGGAACCGTCGCCACCGATTACCACAATACCGTCAATTCCGTGCTTTTTACAGATTTCCGCACCCTTTTTCTGATATTCCGGCTTTTTAAATTCCAGACAGCGGGCTGTACCAAGGATAGTTCCGCCCCTCTGGATAATATCGGAAACATTTCTTGCCTCCATATCTACGATTTCTTCATTTAAAAGGCCCATATAACCTCTCTTGATTCCCTTTACCTTAAGACCTCTCGCAATCGCGGTACGAACCACTGCACGAATAGCTGCATTCATGCCCGGCGCATCCCCGCCACTTGTCAGAACACCTATTGTTTTTATCTCTTTCGCCATGGTTTCAACCTCCTTTTGCTATTTTAATCCATTTGTACACGGTTTTCAATAGGTTTTGTTATTATTTTAACGAGTTTTTACATTTTCCTCGCCGAACACCGCCTGAAGGCTTTTCACCAGATTTGCATCCATATTCACCCGGCGGTTGGGAGGCAGAAGATTCATTTTCTTTTCTGTCCGCAGAAAGATAATCACATCATCTTTACCGTCAGAATCCGCCAGCATATTTAACAGAAGCTGTTCCTTCTCCCGGTAGGCTGCCGCGTCCTGAAACTGAATCCACAGCCCTTTGGGAAGTCCCTTCTTCTGCACACCGGGCTGTCCATTTACCTGCTGCCCGCTGCCGCTCTGGCCGTTCCACTGCTGCCCATTGCCGCTCTGTCCGTTCCGCTGCTGCCCGCTGCCGCCCTGGCCGTTCCACTGCTGCCCGCTGCTGCCCTGGCCGTTCCACTGCTGCCCATTGCCGCTCTGAACACCGTTTCCTTGTCCGTAGCTTCCCTGTCCGCCGCCTCTGTACTGGGGCTTCCTGAAAATCGGTGCCCCGCCTGCGGCGCCCGCTTCCTCAAAACTTACAATCTGCTCGCATATCAGCTTTGCATCCTTGTCCTCCTCCACGGAAGCCCTTCCCTTAATGAAGATTTTCGCATCCTCCAGAAGCAGTGTGCTGTATTTTTCATAATCCTTCGGGAAAATAACAACCTCTACGTTCCCCACCAAGTCTTCCAGATTTAAGAACGCCATCACCTTGTCATTCTTTGTATATTTGATGGTTTTATCCGCAATCATGCCGCCCAGAATCACATTTTTCTGATCCTCCACCTTCGCCTGCCCGGTTTCCTCGTCCAGCGCGAAATCATTGGTGGTGGCGGTAGCGTATTTCTGCCATAGCTCCTGCCATTCCTCCAGAGGGTGCCCGCTTAAATAGATACCCAGCACTTCCTTTTCAAAGCCCAAAAGCATCTCCTTGCTGTATTCTCCCACATCAGGCATCTTAATATCAAAGGCATCCTTCTGGGAATCCTCCGCAATGTCAAACAGGGAAATCTGCCCTGCCAGATTGCTCTTTTTATCCTTTGAAATATGGTCTGCAATCTGTACATAAACGCTCATGAACTGTTTTCTCGTTCCGCCCAGCCCATCCAGCGCCCCCGCCTTGATGAAATTCTCGATGGCTCTTTTATTCACATCCGCATCCACCGTCCGGGAAATGAAATCCTTCAAATTCGTAAAAGGACCTCTCTGCCTTCTCTCCTCCACAATGGCATCAATCACAGGTCTGCCCACACCCTTGATGGCAGTCAGGGCATACCGGATTTTCCCCTCCGATACGGAAAAGCCGCTCTCCCCCTCGTTAATATCCGGAGGCAGAAGCTGAATCCCCATGTTCCGGCAGGTCAGAATATACTCGGAAACCTTCTTGGAGTTGTCAATGACAGAGGTCATCAGTGCCGCCATAAATTCTACGGGATAATAATACTTTAAATAAGCTGTCTGCAGCGCCACCACCGCATAACATGCCGCATGGGACTTGTTGAAGGCGTATTTTGCAAAATCCATCATGTCATCATAAATGCCGCCTGCCACCTGTTCGCTGATTCCCTTGGAAACACAGCCGGGCACGCCCTCTTCCTCATTTCCGTAGATAAAGTTTGCGCGCTCCTTTTCCATAACCGACTGCTTCTTCTTACTCATGGCACGGCGCACAAGGTCACTTCGCCCAAGGGTATACCCGCCCAAATCCCGGACAATCTGCATAACCTGCTCCTGATAGACAATACAGCCATAGGTAGGCTTCAAAATCGGCTCCAGCTGGGGACAGGCATAGGCAACCGCATGATGCTGGTTCTTTCCCATAATATATTTCGGAATAAAATCCATGGGGCCGGGACGATACAGGGAAATTCCCGCGATAATATCCTCCAGATTCTTCGGCTGCAGCTCCTTCATGAAATTCTTCATGCCGGCACTTTCCAGCTGGAACACCCCTTCTGTCTTTCCTGTTCCGATGGAAGCCAGTACCTGCGGGTCATTATAATCAATATTATCGATATCAATCCGCTTTCCCGTGCTTTTCTCAATATAATTTACCGCATCATGGATAACCGTCAGGGTTCTCAGTCCCAGAAAGTCCATTTTCAGAAGTCCCAGCTCCTCCAGCGTTGTCATGGTAAACTGGGTGGTAATGGAACCGTCGCTTCCTCTGGAAAGGGGTACAAATTCATCCGCAGACTTCTGGCAGATAACCACACCCGCCGCATGCATGGAGGTATGTCTGGGCAATCCCTCCAGCCGCTTGCACATATCAATCAGGTGATGCACCTGCTCATCCTCCTGATAGAGCTTCCGCATCTCCGGGTTCATCTCCAACGCCCTGTCCAGTGTAATGTTCAGTTCATTGGGCACCATTTTTGCAATGGAATCCACAAAGGCATAGGGCAAATCCATCACGCGCCCCACATCCCGGATAACACCCTTTGCCGCCAGCGTACCGAAGGTAACAATCTGTACCACCTTGTCCCCACCGTATTTTCTGCCCACATAATCAATTACCTCCTGCCGCCTGTTGTAGCAGAAGTCAATATCAATATCCGGCATGGACACACGCTCCGGATTTAAGAATCGTTCAAAGAGCAGATTATACCGAATCGGGTCAATATTTGTAATTTTCAGACAATAGGAAACAATACTTCCCGCCGCGGAGCCTCTTCCCGGCCCTACCGGAATATCGTTGGACTTTGCATAATTGATAAAGTCCCAGACAATCAGGAAATAGTCCACATATCCCATTTTCCGGATAACGCCAAGCTCATATTCCAGCCGTTCTCCCAGTGTCTGCCCCGTTTCTCCCGCCGGCAGATTTCTGTCCCCGTAGCGCTCCTTTAAGCCCTTTTCGCAGAGATAATTCAGATACCCCCAGGAATCATACCCCTCCGGCACCTCGTATTTCGGCAGCTTTGTCACGCCAAATTCTATTTCCACATGGCATCTGTCCGCAATCCGCTGGGTATTTTCCACAGCCTCCCAGGCATAGGGGAACAGCTCCTTCATTTCCTCTTCGCTCTTTACAAAATACTGGCCGCCCTCATAGCGCATCCGGTCCTCGTCCTGCAGCTTTTTACCGGTCTGCAGGCAGAGCAGAATATCATGGGAATCCGCATCCTCTGCATAGGTATAATGGACATCGTTTGTAGCAACCAGCGGGATATCCAGCTCCCTGCTCATCCGGAGCAGTTCTGTGTTGACTGTTTTCTGCTCCGGAATCCCGTGATCCTGCAATTCCAGAAAATAGTTCCCCTTGCCGAAACATGCCTCATACTTTCTGGCAGCCTTTCTTGCCTCCTCCGGCATCCCCTTTACAATATACCGCTGCACCTCTCCTGCCAGACAGGCAGAAAGCGCAATAATTCCCTCATGATACTTATTCAGAACCTCCATATCCACACGGGGCTTATAATAATAACCTTCCGTAAAGCCCTTGCTGACAATCTTCATCAGATTTGCATATCCTGTATTGTTTTCCGCCAGCAGAACCAGATGGTAATATCTGTCCTCGCCCCCGGTCAGTTCCTTGTCAAAACGGGAATTGGGCGCCACATATACCTCACAGCCCAGAATCGGATTAATCCCCTCCGCTCTGGCGGCGCGGTAAAAATCAATTACACCGTACATAACGCCATGGTCTGTAATGGCAGCGCTGTTCATACCCAGTTCCCTGACCCGGGCAACATATTCCTTAATTTTGTTGGAACCGTCCAGAAGGGAATATTCCGTGTGGACATGAAGATGTACAAAGGACATGTTCTTCTCTCTCTTTCCTTGCTCTTTCCAAAAAGGCACCCCCGAAAAATCGGGAATGCCTTTTTCTCTTAAACTTATATTACAGATATTTCTTTAACAAGTCAACCTTGTCTGTTGCTTCCCAGGGAAGGGAAATATCATCTCTTCCGAAATGTCCGTAGGCTGCTGTCTGCTTGTAAATCGGTCTGCGCAAATCCAGCATTTTGATAATACCCGCGGGACGAAGGTCGAAGTTCTCACGGATGATTTCTACCAGCTTCTCATCGCTTACCTTGCCGGTTCCGAAGGTATCTACCATGATGGATGTGGGATGTGCCACACCGATTGCATAGGAAAGCTGAATCTCGCACTTGTCAGCAAGACCTGCTGCAACAATATTCTTTGCCACATAACGTGCTGCATAGGCTGCACTTCTGTCTACCTTGGTGCAGTCCTTTCCGGAGAAAGCTCCGCCGCCGTGACGGGCGTATCCACCATAGGTATCTACAATAATCTTTCTTCCCGTCAGACCTGCATCTCCCTGAGGTCCGCCGATTACGAAACGTCCGGTAGGATTGATAAAGAACCTGGTATTTTCATCAACCAGCTCCTTCGGCAGAATCGGGTCAAGGACATATTTCTTAATATCCGCATGAATCTGCTCCTGGGTAACATCCTCATCATGCTGGGTGGAAATAACAACCGCTTCCAGACGAATCGGCTTTCCTGCCTCATCATACTCTACAGATACCTGGCTCTTTCCATCGGGACGCAGATATTTCAGTGTGCCATCCTTCCGAACCTTTGTAAGCTGTCTTGCCAGCTTATGGGCAAGGGAAATCGGGTAAGGCATAAGCTCCGGTGTTTCATTGGTAGCGTAACCGAACATCATACCCTGGTCGCCTGCACCGATTGCATCCAGCTGTTCCTCTGTCATGCCGGACTCTCTTGCTTCCAGCGCCTTGTCAACGCCCATTGCAATATCCGGGGACTGCTTGTCCAAAGCTACCATAACCGCACAGGTATGGCAGTCAAAGCCGGTCTTTGCATCATTATAGCCGATTTCATTCACCGTCTGGCGGACGATTGTGGGAATATCCAGATTTGCCTTTGTGGTAATCTCTCCCGTTACCATCACAAAGCCGGTACAGCTTACGGTTTCACAAGCCACACGGCTCATTGGGTCCTGCTCCATGCAGGCATCCAGAATCGCATCGGAAACAGCATCACAGAGTTTATCGGGATGTCCTTCCGTTACGGACTCAGAAGTAAATAAATGTTTTTCCATTTTATCCTCTTTCTGCGCACACAAAGGTTCAGCGTCTGTATCAGGTGCGCACATGATACAAACAAAAAATCCGCTTATCAAATAAGCGGATTACATCAGTTCCTGATATACAATCCTCTTATTGTTCGAACAATACTCGCTCAGGGAGGCACCTTCCCATATGGGGGTTGCCGTGGCTTCATCGATCCTATGTATCTCCACCAGCTCTGAATAAGAGAAATCTTTCAATTTTCTAAAAACACATTACTATATACAGACAAAGTTGTCAACCTATTTTTTTATTTGACAAAATCTCCCAACGGCTCAGCCTGTTTTAAGCTTGAACTTCTGGAAGTCCTTTTCCGTCTGCACCAGTTCAATCTGGGCACCCAGTCCCTGTAACTTTAAATGGAAGTCCTCATAGCCTCGCTGGATATACTTGATATCATCCACCAGAGTGACACCCTCTGCAGCCAGCGCCGCAATCACAAGAGCTGCTCCCGCTCTTAAATCCGGGGCGGAAATGCTCGCGCCTGTATAACGCTCCACACCGTCAATAATGGCAGTATTTCCTTCTACCTTAATATTGGCTCCCATTCTGGTCAGCTCGTCCACATATTTAAAACGGTTTTCAAAAATACTTTCCGTTACAATACTCGTTCCTCTGGAGAGGGCAAGCGCCACCGTAATCTGGGGCTGCATGTCTGTGGGAAATCCCGGATAAGGCAGCGTCTTTACCTGGGTATGCTGCAAAGGCTTGGATGCCACAACCCGGATACAGTCGTCTGTTTCTTCCACTTCACAGCCGATTTCCAGAAGCTTCGCCGTAATGGATTCCAGATGCTTCGGAATTACATTCTTTACCGTCACATCCCCCTTGGTTACTGCTGCAGCAAACATATAGGTACCGGCTTCAATCTGGTCGGGAATAATCGCATACTCCGTTCCGTGAAGCCGCTCCACACCCTTAATCCTGATAACATCCGTTCCTGCCCCCTTGATATTGGCGCCCATGCTGTTCAGGAAATTGGCAAGGTCTACCACATGAGGCTCCTTTGCAGAGTTCTCAATAATCGTCATCCCCTCTGCCAGAGTTGCCGCCATCATCACATTGATGGTTGCCCCTACGCTGGAAACATCCATATAAATATGGCTACCCTTTAAATTTTCCGCATGTGCCTTAATCAGACCATGCTCAATCGTCACCGTTGCCCCCAGCGCCCGAAAGCCCTTGATATGCTGGTCGATTGCACGGGAACCAATATCACAGCCCCCGGGAAGGACTACCTCCGCATGTTTGTATTTTCCCAGAAGTGCCCCAAGGAAATAATAAGAAGCCCTGATTTTCTTAAGAGCTTCCTCCTCCACAAGTACACTGCTGACATTTCCGGCATTGACAGTCACTTTATGTCTTTCTGTCCGTTTAATCATCACGCCGATATGCTCCATAGCGCCCAAAAGCACATTGATATCCCGCACATCCGGCAGATTCTCTATATATACGGTTTCATCCGTCATAATGGACGCAGCAAGAATAGGAAGCGCTGCATTCTTAGCGCCCCCTATTTCTACATCCCCCACTAAAGGATTCCCGCCCCTGATTGCGTATTGTTCCATCTATTTTTACCTCTTTTAAGGCCGAAAGGTCTGCTTCTTCATAAATTCTTAAAGGAATATTAACACATTTCCCTATATTTGTAAACCGAACGCATATTCCCGTCAGTTCAGATATTTCAACGGGTTTACCTGACTTCCGTTAATCAGGATTTCAAAATGCAGATGCGGTCCCGTGCTGACACCGGTATTTCCGCTCAGAGCTATCTTGTCACCCTGCTTTACCTTCTGTCCGGCGGATACCAGTACCTTGCTCAAATGTCCGTACCGGGTCTGTCTGCCATCCTCATGGTTGATATAAACCACATAGCCGTAGCCGCTGCCCCAGCCTGCCTTTGCCACAGTACCACCGCAGGAGGCATAAACAGGAGTTCCCGTAGGCGTTGCCCAGTCCACACCCTTATGGTAGGTGCTTGCTCCCTTCTTCGGTGCGGCACGCTTACCGAAGTTAGAGGTCAGCCGTCCGCCGTTAATAGGCTTCACATAGGTAGGCGGTATTTTCGTACCCCGCTTCATAATCTTGGGTACCGCTTCCATTACCACTTCCTCTTTCAGAATTTCTCTGGAAACTTCCTTATCATTCACAAAGGAAACATCTGCCACAACCCGTCTGAAGCCTGCGGAGGGCTGCTGTACAATTTCCGTCTGGTTGGTGTACCAGGTATCTACATCGATAATCTGCACTTCCGCATCATAGATTTCCTCATAGTAATTCTGCTCCACCCTTGTCACGGAAAGTTCCGGCTCCGGCACGGTAATGACAAGCTCCTGGTCTATCTGCAATGTGGTATTCTCATTTTCCAGACTGTCGTTCATTTCCACCAGCCTGTCAATGGGAATATTAACCTTAATCGCAATTTCCGACAGGGTATCTCCTGCAACCACCTTATAAATACCCGCGGTTTCCTGCTCCTTTACCACCTGCTCAATGGCAGCTGCCACATCGGTAAGCTGGCTCTCCGGCAGATATACCTCTACAACCTCTACCTTTTCAGAGAAATCCATATCCAGAATCCCCAAATCGTAATCCTCGAAACCAAGTTCCTCTTCCGATACCGCCTCCGCGTCCATTTCCCGGAAAAATTCTTCCACACCGCCACAGGTATAATCCTTCTGCGCGGTATCGGACTCCTTCCTGGAATCCACAATATCCGTAGTCAGAACGCTGAATTCCCTGTTATTGTCATAGGAAAGGTTCACCTGGAAATTGCCTTCCGTATCGTACTTGTCCACTGCTGCCTGCAAAAGAGAAACTACCTCATCCAGACTGGACAGGCTTACCATATATTCATTTACCTTTACCGTATAGGAGCGGTGCATGGTCTGTAAAATACTTTTTTTCAAAACAGCCGTCATATTTTCCAGAACCGTGTCTGCACTGTCCAGCCGTCCCCAGACAACCTCTTCTCCCTGAACCTCCAGATTGGCTTCCATAAAAAGCAAATCATCCGTTTTCAGGGCAATTTCCCGGCGCGCCTGTACCAGAAGCTCCTCCGCCTCTGCCGCATCTCCTACCGTTCCCACTTCCTGCCCGTTTAAAAAAATATGAAAAAAATTATCTCCCGTCTTTTCAAAGGAAACATATCCATTCAAAAAGAAAAGACTGAAAAACAGGGTAATCAGTGTAGTCTTAATATATGTAAATTTGTACTTTTTATAATTGCTTTTTTTCTTTTTCATGTTATCCTGATTTTAATGATCCTTTTTCTGCAACATAAATTATCATAACAGCATTTGCGGGGCTTGTAAAGTATTGGCATCAAAGAGGTCGCGGGTTTTGTGTCTGCGCGCATCTGACACAAAATCATCATGGTAGAAAGCTGTGCGCGGGAATGGAGCATAAAATGAACAGAAAAATTATCTTTCATATCGACGTAAACTCTGCTTTTTTAAGCTGGTCCGCTCTGGCAGAGCTGGAAAAGGGCAGTAAAACAGACCTGCGCCTGATTCCCTCTATCGTAGGGGGCGATATGTCCAAACGCCACGGCGTTGTCCTTGCAAAATCCATTCCCGCCAAAGCTTACGGGATTGTCACCGGTGAGCCTGTCATCAATGCTTTCCGGAAATGCCCCGGACTTGTCACCGTAGCACCCGACCATGCACTTTACCACAGGCAGAGCCACCGGCTTATGGAATATCTCTCTGACATCTGTCCGGATATTGAACAGGTCAGTATAGATGAATGTTACATGGATTTTACCCCGATTGCGGCAAATTATTCCTCCCCGGAGGAAGCTGCTGCAATCATTAAGGACGGTGTTTACAAAACCTTCGGCTTCACAGTCAATGTGGGGATTTCCGATAAAAAGGTGCTTGCAAAAATGGCATCGGACTTTAAAAAGCCCAATCTGGTACACACCCTGTACTCCTGGGAAATTCAGGAAAAAATCTGGCAGCTGCCGGTTTCCTCCCTTTTTATGTGCGGACATTCCAGCGTGGAAACCCTGAAAAAGCTGGGGATTCTTACCATCGGGGATTTAGCGGCGGCAGACCCGGCTATTCTGGAAGCCCATTTAAAAAGCCACGGGCTTACCCTCTGGAACTACGCCAACGGACGGGATGATTCCCGGGTGGAGGCCAGCCAGCCGGAAGCCAAGGGAATCGGCAACTCCACCACCCTCTCCTCTGATGTTACTTCCAGAGAAGAGGCGGCAAAAATCCTGCTCTCTCTGGCAGAATCCGTAGGAGAAAGACTGCGCGCCGCCCACCTGAAAGCAGGAAACGTCTGCACGGAAATCAAATATAATACCTTCCGCTCCGTTTCCCATCAGGGCAGTCTGGAACCGGCTTCCTCCTCCACAGAGGCAATTTACAGGCAGTCCCTTGCCCTTTTCGATGAGCTTTGGGACAATACCCCCATCCGGCTTCTTGGTATCCGTACCGGAAAGCTGGCAGACGAGGACGAACCAACCCAGTTAAGCCTTTTTGATTATCAGAACCCTTTAACAGAAAAACAGCAGCGCCTTGACGCTGCCTTAGATAAAATCCGCAAAAAATACGGCAATGATTCTGTTTTACGGGGCAGCCTGCTTCCCACGGAAAGCGCCCCTGCGCTTTCTGCAAATTCCCATGACTTTCCGGAAAATCCAAACAATCCTTTCTGACTATCCCTTCTTTTTCACGCTGTACCCGAAGGTGCCTATCTGTTCTCCACAGGCTAAATAGGCACCATGGGAATAAACAATCGGCTCTGCCTTTTCCAGATGGAATTTATGTTTTTCATCCATATACTTCTCGTCCGCATGTACGGCAACCACATCCGCCAGAAACATATGGTGGGAACCAAGAGGCAGAATCTCCCGCACCCTGCATTCCAGATTCACAGGACTTTCCTGAATCAGGGGAGCCTTCACTTCCTTTGCCTTTAAGGGTGTCAGCTTCATTTCCTTAAATTTGTCCACATCCCTGCCACTCTTTACCCCACAGTAATCCGTGGCAAAGGCAAGCTCCTTTGTTGTCAGATTGATAACAAATTCTCCGGTTTCCTTCAAAATCGGATAGGAATACCGTTCAGGACGTACCGAAATACTCACCATGGGCGGATTGGTACAGACTGTTCCCGCCCAGGCAATCGTAATAATGTTTGTCTTTCCATTTTTATCTGCCATGCTCACCATGACAACCGGCAGCGGATAAAGCATATTGCCGGGTTTCCATAATTCCTTCGCCATTTTTCCAAACCTTTAAATCAAGTTAAAAATCGTCAGACACTGCAAAATCGTTCCTGCCAGGGAACAAATCAGGGCTGCAATGGAAATTCCCAGTATCAGTCCCATCTTTCCGCCGGATTCCTTTACCCCTTTATCCAGCTCCTCTACAGCTTCCTTCTGCTTTGCGCTCTCCTCCATGACAACCGCCTGTACATTCCGGTATACCTTCACACATTCCTTATGTACATTCTCTTCCATAGTGTCGATTTTCTCATCCAGAGATGCCCCGGATTCTTCCTTCTGCAGCCCCTCCAGCTTTTCCGCAAAACCTCTCTCCAATTCCTCTATTTTCCCAGAAACCGCCTGCTGTCCCTCTTCCAGCTTTTCCATCTTCTGAACGGCTGCCTGATGTACCTCTGTCAGTGCCTTTAAGCCTGCAAGTACCTCCTGCTGCTTCTCCTCCAGACTCTTAATCTGCGCAGTCAGTTCCCTCTGCTGTGCAAAGAAGTCCTTCTGGGCTGCCTCCTGCTGCATCACGGTATTATTATTTTTATCAAAAATCTCCATCTGGGCGGTCAGTGCTTTCGCCATGGTATCCAGACGGTCCTCTAAAACTGCCTGAATCCGGTTGATGCTTTCCCCGTCCACAAATCGGGTTCCCGACAGTTTTTCAGAAATCTCCTCAATCAACTGCTCCAGTCTGTCCAGACATGCACTGTAGTCCTTTACCTGTCCCTTCAGTTGGTTCAGTTCCTCTGTATCTGCTGCTGTATTTGCCTTAATAATTTCCTGGGCTGTCAGTTTCTGTGCCAGCTTATCCATAAACATATCCATTTTTAATCTCCATTCCTGCGTACCTGTCATAATTGAAGAAGCTATTTTCTTTTTTATTTTATCATTTCCCCGCCCATATTACAACCAAAGTTTATTTTTGTGCAAACTGCTTACATTTTTTTCTGTTTCATTTTTGTTTTTGTAACATTCACCAATCCTTTACACATTGTTCATAATTTATTCATATTTAATTGTTATACTTTAAATACAGTTAAGGAAGAGATTTCCGTAACATTTACACAGCAAACAAGATAAATTTTTTCATAATAGCCCAGGCGCCGAAAGGTGTCTGGGCACTCCTCATTTTAAGCGTCCATCCTGCTGGCATTTTTTTGCCTAAGGAATCGCGGACTGAATTTCTGCATAGGCTCTTTATGCATCTTCTCCCAAAAAAAGAAGTATCCTCTACGTTTTCCGTTTCAGATACTTCTGCTTTTTTACTGTTTTTCTGATACTGTTTTCCGGGCTTTTATTTTCCCGCCTTCGCTGCCAACTCTTCCTTTTCTTCCCGCTCTCTGCTGATTGCAAGAATTTCCTCATTCAAAGAAAGCATCCGGGCATCCAAATCCGCCACCATTTTAGCACATTCTACCAGTTCACTCTTGATATGCTCCGGCGCATCTCCCTCGAACTTGTAATGGATTTTATGCTCCAGACTTGCCCAGAAATCCATGGCAACCGTCCTGATTTGAATTTCCACCTTTGTATCTACCGTTCTATCCGACAGATAAACCGGCACGGTAACTATCATATGATAACTCTTGTAACCGCTCGCCTTCGGAAACGTGATGTAATCCTTTACCGCGATAACCTTGATATCCCGCTGCTCACTAATCATGTCCGCAATCTGGTAAATATCGGAGGTAAAGGAACAGATAATGCGGATACCCGCTATGTCATTGATGTACTTTACCATATTGTCAATGGTAGATTCGTAGCCGTTCCGTTTGAGCTTTTTTACAATGCTTTCCGGCGTTTTCATTCTGGCTTTAATATGTTCAATGGGATTATACCGATGTACATGCTGAAACTCATCATTTAAAATTTCCATCTTCGTTTCAATCTGCCGAAGCGCTGCACTGTACACCAGCGTTACCTCGTTCCAACTGTCTATTCCTTCGCCAATTCCGTCTTTCTGCTCCATTCGTTCTCTTCCCCTTACTCTGTCTTCCTGCCTTTCCTTCCGCTGCTTTGCCCCCTCAGGGCATCCTTTAGAAGAACTGATTTCATTATACCATAGAACCCCATAAGAATGTACTTGCTTCAAAAAAAGTTAATCCTTTTTTAATAGAATCTGCTATTTATATGCCTTTTTTTGAAAAAATATGCAAAAAACCTTAACAGACAAAGTGCCATACACACGCCTGCAAAAAGCACCGCCCGCTCCAGCGCATGCCCTGCAGCAAACGCTTCTGTCTGCTGAACTGTATAAATTCTCTGTATGTTTTCTCCTGTCAGAAGGAACTGCCCCACCTGATAAAGGGCATAGACAACCGGTATACCCCATAATACCAGATACAAAAGCTTCCTTTCACTCCGGCTTTCTTTCTTCGTCAGCTCTTCTTTTACGAATTCTTCCTTTACCGGGTCTTCCCTTACCAGTCCTTCTTTCTTCAGGACTTCCTTTGCCGGTTCCTTCTTCTCTGTTCCGACCCTGCCACTCCATGCCTTTTCGATAAATCCAATTGTTCCTATAAATAACGGGAAAAGTCCTATCCAGGCTATTTTTTCCAACGCCCCCTGCTCATACAGGGCAGATAACCTGTACGGCGACAGCGTATACAAAAGCGCCACAAATAAGGCAACATCCTTCCTTTTTACAACCTGTCCAAGCCCCCAGCAGGCAAGCCCTGCGGTCAGCAGATTTAAGAAAAGAATATACCCTTTCAGGCAAAGCCCCGCCGGAAATCCCACCCATCTGAAAAATGCCGGAATGACAAGCAGGGTACAATATTCTCCCAAAGATGCCGTATTACCCTTTGCAAGCGCCTCTATCCAGGTCATATAATAAGCTGTTCTCTCTCCCATCAGCACATAATCCGTAAGTAAGGGAAAGGATGCCGTAAATACCATAATAATTGCCACAATCCAGCCTTTTTTCCACTGGCGGTTTTCCGCCGTGTCCGGAAGATTCATCCATTTTCTTCTTAAATGTGCCACTCCCTCTGCCAGTAAAAAGCAGGTAAGCAAGCTGACAAAAAGGATTCCTTCCCCCGCTCTTGTCCTGACAAGGCTGATTTCCCTTATCTGCGCCTCTCCTGCCCCCGTATAGGAAAACCGGATAAGCACCGGCTGCTTTCTGCCATTGACATAAAAGGAAATTTTCTGCTCCCCTTCTTCTGTAAAAAACTCTGTGGAATTTGCGCAGACACTTAAGAATCTGCCCGTGGTATCCGTTGCCTCCACCATTCCGGTTCCTTCCGCAGCAGCAGAGGCAGAAAATCTCACCTCATATACCCCCGCTGCAAGGGCATCCGTCTGAATTTCCATCAGATTCCCGCTGTATTCCCCAAAAGCCTGCACCTGTTTTTCACCTCTGCACAAAAATAAAATTCCCGCAGCAAGTAACAGGACAAAACATATTTTTTCCCAGATTTTAGTCCTCTTCCACATGGTTCACTCCATTTCTGCGCACCGCCCCGCTTATCTCATACCTTGCATAATCCAACGGAGAAATGTCCAGTGTTTCCAGCGCATATTCTGCCTGAACATCCGCCTCCTTTTCAAAGGCTCCCGCCACCCCGGTATTCACAAGACTGCTTTCCAGATACAGGGCGCTTACCACAGCCATTACCGCTGTTACCGTCATAAAGGCATTTCCCAGTTCCTTTTTTTCCCAATGCAAAAACTGCCATGTCACGCCGCATACCACGCATATCAGGCAGAGTGCTGCAACCGGCATCAGCCGGGTCGGCGCATACAGGCAGCCGATTGCTCTGAGGAACAGCTTATTTAAGCCCTGTATAAAATCCCATGGAAAGCTGTTGGTTGTTCCCCAGGCAAAAAGAAAGCCTAAAATACCAGAAACCTTAAGGAAGCTCCAAAGGACTTTTCTCTCCTGCCTCTTTTCCCGATTTCTTCCCACAAAACAAAGCCACAGAAAGACCAGTATGCAGAAGGTAACTCCAAATCCGATTCCAAAGGGACGGAACTGCTGCATTCCCGTTTTCGCCACAGTTCCATTTCCCCCGTTTACAAAATACAACTGTAAAAAGTTAGAAAAATAGACCCCTCTACTCTGAATTTTCCCGTTTCCGGCAAAATAAAGGGGAAGCTGTCCCTGCCTGAAAAAATAAAATAATTTCACAAAAAGCCAGCCGTTTAAAATGCAAAAGCCAACCACTGTTTTCCCCAGCGTCAGAAGCATATCCTTCCGGAAGGTCTTTTTCCAGAAGCACAGCATCAGCAGAATACTGAACACTGCCGCCACAAGAAAATCCAGAATTTGAAGCTGAAAAAGCAGCGTATACAAGACACTCAAAAGTATCCAGAGCCTTTTATCCGCTCCTTCCTCCCTTCCATACAGTTCAAAAAGTCCGGCAAACACCAACGGCAGAACTGCCAGTGCCGCTCCGCTTCCCAAATCTCCGCTGCAATAGAGCAGTCCCAGCCGGTAGGGCAAAAGGGTATAAAACAGGCAGCCCACAATGCCTACCCTTTTATCTGCAAATATTTTAGAGAAGCTCCAATAGGATGCTGCCGCTGTCGCCAGATGAATCAGCACCACCAGCAGCCGGTACAAAAACACTCCCCTTTCCCCGGTCTGATTCAAAACATGCAGAAAGTACCCGGAATCCAGACCTCCCTGCCAGCCCCTGGAGAAAGCCGGATAAGAAGCAAGCAGAAAAATTCCCGCAACAAAAAGCCATTCTTTTTTCTTTTTCACTTTTTCCTCCTCTCCGGTGCCCCCTGTAAGCACTCCTGTCTGTTTTTCCGATGCAGTACATAAGCCTGTATACACATTGCCAAAAGGGTAACTGCCGTGACCGCTTCTGCCGCCCTCCAGTACCAAGGGCTTTCAAACAGCACCTTAAGACTGCCACTGTACCCTGCAGGTACGGCTACTGTTACAAAAAAGTTCTCATCCGGGAAGGTTTCCAGCTTTGTCCTGCCATCCCCGGCATAGCAGACATACCCTTTATAATATAGAAGCGGCATCCGCAGCAGGGCTTCCTCCCCCGGATTGCTGCATGTCAAATTTATGGTAAGACCCTGCTTTTCACAGGATTCCACCATCAGCTCTCCCTCTGCCAGAGGCTCCCTGTGGGAAAAGAGTGTTGCGTCTGCTCCATAGGGCAGATATTCTGCACCGGAAATATAACCGGTTCCCATTCCTTCCGCGTTATATACCCGCACAGGATTCGCCTGATAATTCAAATCTGTCAGTAAAAAGACGTTTCCAAAAAGCGTACAAAGCACCATCAGCCCGAAGAAAGCCGCCAGACCCTTTTCCCGGTACTCCGCCATTGCCCAGCTTGCCAGAGCCCCAGCCAGTACCACAAGGGAAAGAGTTCCGATATTCAGCCAGCGGTTTGGAAACTGTAAGCTGGAAACCAGCGTCCGGACAATTCCGCCAAAGCTGTGAAGCACATCCCAGGGAAAAACAGAAAGACTCATCAGCATACATGCCATACCAAAGCTCGCTGCAATCCAGCCAAGTCGATGCAGCCTTTTCGGCATCTTTTTGGCCTTCCCCGAAAAGCACAGGGCGCACCAGATAAAAAAGACAACCACTAAAGGCAGCCCCAGATTTATCGGGTCACTGCCCACCATACCATTTCCCGCAAACTCACTGCTTCTGCCGGTCTGGGAAAATGCCAGAAAAAGCTGCGCCGGATAAAGCCCTCTGTTCTGAATCGTCCGCCCGGAAACATGCTGAATCACAAAATCTCCTGTCAGCATATAATCCAGAAACGGCACTAAAAACCATGCACTTAACAGGCAGGCATAAATCACTGTCTTTGCCAGCACCAGAAAGGTTTCTTTTCTGAATACCTTTTTGATTTCCACCAGACAGAATACAATCGTAAAGAAACCAACCATCTCACAGGAAAGAAGATGGGACTGTATCAGCCCCGCAAATCCGATTGTCAGAGGCAGCCAGCTTCTCCTGTAGCTCTTCTCCTGAATATCCCCCGTAAACACCCGGTAAAAGCCATAGGCGAGCAAAGGCAGAAGTAACACTCCAAAGGTTTCTCCGAAGGAGCCACAGCAATAGGTCTTATAAGTCCGGTAAACAGACAAAGTATACAGCATACTGCATAACAGCCCGATATACTTTTCCCTGAAAATTTTTCCGAAACAATAATAGGCAATCAGAACCTGCGCCACTGTCATCACAAAGAAAAACATCCGGTAACTGGTAGTCACACTGAATCCAACCAGCCGGAAGAACGCCGCAATATAAAGCATGGTTTCTCCGTAAAAAATGGCGGAAGCGTATCCGTAGCCCTGCTGCCACTTGGGCGCATTTCTCGCCGGGAACATGCCATTCTGCAAACTGTCCTTAATTCCCTCAATCCGCATCAGGTGATATCCCAGGTCACCCCCGGATATCATATAGTCCAGCATCAAAGGCATGGAGGCAAATAAAAGAACCACCAGCAGCCCGAAATGAACCGTCTTGTCCTTCACGGAAATCCCATAGGTCACATCATATGCCCGGTACAGCAAAATTCCGTTAAAAACAAGGGAACCGATAATTACCCAGAAAAGATACATCCTGCTTAAGGCATTTGTTTCCGAAATGGTAAGCCCTGTTACTGACAGGCTCCCCTCTCCGCCATATTCCGCCTGCACCGCCAGATGGGAGGTGTCCTGTAACAGCCACATAGCAAAATCCGTACTCTGTAACCCTGCATAAAGATGCTCCCCATTGGTTTTCAGCTGCTTATAACCAAGAGTAACATCCGACACCGTACAAAGGTTTTTCATATCCGTATCCGTTTCATAATGCAGGGAAACCTTATATACTCCCTTTGGAAGCGCAAGCCCGGTAAAATCCACCAGATTTCCCCTTGCGCCGTCAGCTTCCGTCACCCGATAACCTCCGGTTTCCTCCACAGGACTTCCAAAATTTCCCTGCATTGCCTCTGTTCCAAATTCATATACCCTGTTTTTTCCAAATAATCCCAGAATGCCCATAAAGAGCAAAAGAGCCTCCACCAGAAGCACGCAAAGAACTGCCTTTCTTTTCTTTTGCCAAAGCTCCACTATCAGATTTTTTATCTTTTCATGCCCGGTCATACCGCACCTCATTTTTACTTTTTTCCGCAAACACACTGCAAACTACTGTTATCATAGCAGTTTTGCCACCCTCTGGCAATAAAGTTCTTGCGTTTCTCCCCGGATTCCTTTACCATAGTGGCAGAAATAAGGAGGGATAACTTTATGTTTCGCTTATGGGCAAGAACTTTTCAGGACAATCATATGCTGCAGGATACCTGTATCTGCGACGATTCCAACGACACCCGCACCCACAAGATATTCCGGGCTTTAGAACAGGTATGCTACCAGTTTGACTTAAGCCAGCCTATCTGGCTGGATAAAAATGTTGCTGAATTTAAGCGCCACCCCAAAGTACGCTTTACCCAGGATAACTTTGTGGAAACCATAGATTTTGACTATCTGGAAATTCAGATTATAGAAGAGGACTAATCTTTGTATTGACTTTTTTTCTTTTTTCGCATATCATAATGGCGTGACGTAGTTTTGAAAACTATGTCACGCCATTATTTGTACTATTCCATGTTGCAATGTCAAATCGAGAAAATTTGAATCCCAATGCGGATTCGTTTGTTCAAGGATAGCCGACTCAGGCATCCTGCTACGGAAACGAGGTGTATTATGCAAATCACAATCAGAGAACCCGGAAGTGCACTTACTCATTTTATTGGATTATTACTCACCCTGTTTGCTTCAGTTCCACTACTGATAAAAACCGGCATATGCACCAGAGGCAAATCTTTCCCGGCAATGGTTGTCTTTGCCGTCAGCATGATTTTACTGTACGGTGCCAGCACCATCTATCACAGTGTCAATCTTTCCGGAAAAGCGCTCCGCATTTTTCAAAAGCTTGACCACATGATGATTTTTGTCCTGATTGCCGGCTCCTACACCCCTGTATGCCTTATTGTTCTCGGTGACAAAAGTGGTTACACCCTGCTTGGATTAGTCTGGGGGATTGCTTTTGTAGGAATGCTGATAAAAGCCTTCTGGATTACCTGTCCGAAATGGTTCTCTTCTATCATCTATATTGCCATGGGCTGGGTATGCCTCTTCGTTTTCAGAGAACTTTTAAATTCTTTATCCCCAGCTGCTTTCGTCTGGCTTCTGACCGGCGGCATCATTTATACCATTGGTGGAATCATATACGCACTCAGACTGCCTGTGTTCAATACCCGGCACAAAGCCTTTGGTTCCCACGAAATCTTCCATCTTTTCGTTATGGCTGGAAGCTTTTGTCACTTTGTCTTCATGTACTGCTATGTTGTTTAAACTGAAACTATTTAATCATTATATCCATTGGGATTATTTTTCTGCCATCTCCAGGAATCCGCGCACATTTCCTTAATGCCGTACTGCGCCTCCCAGCCAAGCTCCTTCTTTGCCAGACTGGCATCCGCATAACAGGTTGCGATATCCCCGGCACGTCTGGGCTTTATCACATAAGGAATCCTGACCCCTGTGACTTCCTCAAAGTTCTTTACAATATCCAGCACACTGTATCCCACACCGGTTCCCAGATTGTAAATCTTCAGACCTGCCTTTTCCTTAATTTTCTGCAATGCCTTTACATGCCCGACTGCCAAATCTACCACATGGATATAATCCCTCACACCGGTTCCGTCCGGTGTATCATAATCGTTACCGAATACTCCCAGTTCCTTGAGCTTTCCAACAGCAACCTGAGTAATATAGGGCATCAGATTGTTGGGAATACCATTCGGATTCTCTCCCATGGTACCGCTCTTATGGGCACCAATCGGATTGAAGTAACGAAGCAGAATCACATTCCACTCCGGGTCTGCCTTCTGAATATCTGTCAGAATCTGCTCCAGCATGGACTTTGTCCAGCCGTAAGGGTTTGTACACTGCCCCTTTGGACACTCCTCCGTAATCGGGATAACTGCCGGATTGCCATAAACTGTCGCGCTGGAAGAAAAGATAATGTTCTTTACACCATGCTTCCTCATCACATCAACCAGCGTCAGCGTACCGGCAATATTATTCTCATAATACTCCCAGGGCTTCTGCACGGATTCGCCTACCGCCTTTAACCCTGCGAAATGAATTACCGCATCTATCTGTTCCTTTGTAAAAATCTCTTCCAATGCCTCTCTGTCCAGAATATCCGCCTTGTAAAAGGGAACCTTCTTTCCCGTAATCGCCTCTACCCTCTGTAAAGACTTTTCACTGGCATTGCAAAGATTATCCAATACCACTACATCATAACCTGCCTGCTGCAGCTCTACCACGGTATGGCTGCCGATAAACCCGGCACCTCCTGTCACCAAAATTTTCATACGCTTCTCCATTCCTGCTGTGCTTTACAATTTTAAGTATCCGCACCGCTTCTGCACCTTTTTTCGTGCCTGCCGCCTGTACAGAACACAGATTTTCACACTGCTCCTGCGCACGCTTTTTGTTCTCTGCTACATATAGAGAATACAAAAAATACGCTGTATTCTCAATACATATTTGTTGCAGAAACCTGTCGAAATGTTATATCCTTTTATAAGGTGACTCCGTTTTTCTCGAGTAATGCCCTTGCACTCTCCACAGAATCCACACCGGTTTTATTCTTAATCGGCGCAAACTCCTTCTCCCTGACTACCTCAAAGGGCAGACAACTGCTCATCTGATGAATCATATCCAACACCAGATTTTCAAATTTATAGCCATTCGGTGCTTCCGGCTTTACCAGTTCCCCTGCTTCATTCAGATAAGGAATCTTTTTCTCCACAATATGAAGGGGAAGCTGCCTGTCAGAAATCCCGATTAACTCCGGTACATAGAACAGATAATTTAAAATTACCCCAAAATTATAGGCAGGGTCGCCATTTTCATCCCTAGCATTCATCAAATCTTCCGTCAGTTCATAATACTCCACGATAGAAGGTCTGCCGTCCTCCAGACACATAACGCCCACCTTCTCGTCCGGCGCATTCTTCCGTACTACCTTTGCTCCCACCGTACAGTTTTTCTCAATGGTTGCTCCCACAAAACAGGGGTCTGCAATCCGCTGCAGCACATTGTCCACTGCAAACACATTCATCCACTCAATTCCCTGCTTTTCAACAAAATCCAGCAGTCCGGCATTTTTCATGGAAATAAACCATCCTCCATTTCCATTCGGGGAAGTGGAAAGCTTTCCCTTCTCTTCCAGATAAATTTTTCCGCTGTAATCCGTAGCTGCTGCCATTTCCTGCTCGAAGAAATGTACATACTCTTCCTGATATCCGAAAAACTTATGTTCCTTCAGGAAAGAAATAGTCGCGTCATTATTTTTGTCACTGGTCATTACAAACAAATGAATCCAGGTGTCCGCCTGTCTGACTACCTCCAGCAGATTATTTATCAGGCACTCAAAAATATAAAGCTCTCTGGTCAGTCCCACATTGTACATGCCCTTCGGATCATCAGATCCAAGCCTTGTTCCCATACCGCCCGCAAGCAGCACAGCTCCCACCTTTCCGGCACGAATCGCATCCAGACCGACTTTCGTAAATTCTTCTTCCTTCTCTTTAATCTCAGAAAGCTGCATTGCAGCAAGAGGACTGATAACACCCTTCTTTGCCAGTTCCTCCCGATGCCTGCAGGAATCCAGAATACTCATATCCGTTGCTGCTATCTGTCCCAGAAGCGCCTCTTTCTGCGCCTCTGACAATTCGTCATAATATTTTAACACATGCTCCTGACCGTACTTTTCCAGTTTTGCCTTTGCCTCTGTCAGATTCATCCCCATTCTCCCTTCGTTTCTAAGAAGTTTTCCTTTCTCCTAAGTATATCAGTTTTTTCCGGTTCCGACAATCCTGCAAAACATTTTCTGAAAATCGCTGTTTTACAGGTATGTCCTCCGCTGTCCTCTCTCACCCCGCACAATGATGTGCATATTTTTCCTTCGTTGCAAGTCCTCCCCGGATATGTCTTTCGGATTTATTCACATCCAGCACATGCCTTGCCTGCTTCGCCAACACCGGGTTGATTTGCATAAGCCTGTCTGTTACGTCCTTATGTACCGTAGATTTGCTGACCCCAAAAGCCTTGGCTGTCTGGCGCACCGTCGCATTGCTCTCCACTATGTATATGGCAATCCGGATAGCCCGCTCTTCAATATAATCTTTCAAAAGGAAACCCCTCAGAATACTTTTTTACATTGTATGAAGTACTCTGAGGGGTTATGACCCGATTCTGTTTATCTGGCTATTTTAGTCATGGTGCCTTATTCTTTCCTTTTCCTCTACTCTTTGTTTCATATATTTTCTTGCATAATTAAGGCGGCTCTTGACAGTATTGGTAGAACATTCCATCAGTTCCGCTATCTTTTCCACCTTTAAGTCATCAAAATAATACGCAATCACCGCTGCTTTCTGGGCTTCCGGCAGTTCTGCAATAATTTCCCGGAGAATTTCAGCCGTTGCCCTCTGGTCTGCCGTAAGCTCCGGCATGGAAGAAATGTCATTGCTTTCAAGGGCATCAAGCATTCCCTCCGCTTCCTCCATCAGCAAAATTTCTTTCCGTTTTCTATATATCTTCATCCCCTGATTATAGGTGATTCCATCCAGCCAGGAATACAGGACTTCTGATGCCTGTAATGTATGTATGTTTTTATATGCCTCTGCAAAAACAATTTGCGTCAAATCCTCAGCGTCTTCCTCTTTTTTCATTATCTGCTTTGCTCTGAAGTACACTCTGTTATATGTCGCCGAATATACTTTATTAAACCCTTTTTCTTCGCCATTTTTCATTTGTTCTATGGCTCTTTTTAAACTGTCTTCCATTATTCCTCTCTGAAAAGTTCCTCGATTGTAAGGTCTTCCTCCAAATATTCTTTGATAGAAACCGCCTCATCCAGCGTAAATTTTGATTTTCCGCCCATTTTCGAGAGCAGCGTGCTGTAATTCATATGGATTCCTTCCGCCATCTGCTTTTTGCTGATTCCCCGATATGCAATTTTTGCTTCCAATTCCCTATACATGTACCTCACATCCTTCTATCCTTTAAGTACCAATGATTTCTTTCATGGTTTTATTTTCCACGAAAATGTTTTACCGTTTTTATATTTCAATCATAGCACGGTATATTAGTGTTTTTCAATTATATTTTATAAATTTAACACGATATACCATTTTTTTCAATTGTACAATTATCATTATCATGCTATTATCTAAAAAAGGAGTGTGATTTTTTTGACACGGGAACAATATTTGAAAAATCTCATTAAAAGCAATGGCTTAACGATAAAAGAATTTGCCCGGAATATAGATATGCCCTACTCGACTCTGCTTACCATGTTAAACGAGGAAAAGATTGGGAACGCATCTGTAGACAATGTGATTAAAATTTGCAGGGGATTAAATATCACCATTCAGAGTTTGCAGTCCGTACAGGAATCAGATAATTCCTTTGCAGAACATATCATCCTGTCCGAACATGAAAAAAAATTGATTTTAAACTACCGTCAAAAAACTGACCTCCAGAAAGCAGTTGACCTTCTGCTTCTCTCCCCTAAAAAATAAGCGCTTTCGGTAACCCCCCAGAATACTTTTCACATTCCCAGAAGTACTCTGAGGGATTAAATATAAATTCTTCTCTTCTACTTGAAAATCTCTACCCAATATTCCATATAGGCATACCGGCCTGTTTCCACCCCATCCCTGTATATCGGGCATCTCTTATAGAAAACACTGATTCCGGTAAGGTTCAAATGTCTTGATGCGTCCAGATTTGCCTTGTGTCCGGGAGAATTCAGCCATGCATCAAAGAATGCCTGAACATCCGGGAGATTTCCTCTTGCATCGGGTTCACTCATCGCAATATTCTCTGAATAGCTGGTTCTTCCTCCATTCGGTCTGGCGTGGTCCCACAAGTAAGAGGTTTCCACCGCTCTCATTGCCACATAGCTGTTCATCATTTCACTGGTCATTGCCAGAGCAGGCATATCAATAGAGGCGCGATATTCATTCACCAGTTCCAGCATTTCCCGGGCTTCCTCCTCGTTGTAATGCCCAATCACCATTTCCTGCCCGCCGTCAGCATTTTCAAAATAATATACGCTGTCTGTTCCATCCGTAGTCAGCATGGGAATTTCTTCCGTATCCAGAAGTACCTGACATCTGGTACATCTCAGCTCTTTTGAGCCTGCCTCACCCAGCTTTGCCTCCTGTACTGTGTTCCATTCCCCTTCATCGTGGCCTGTTGCCTGCGTTTCATTGATTTTTCTGGTATCTCCACAATTTTTACAGGTTTCCAGCGTATATCCGGCCTCCGTACAGGTTGCCTCTATTGTGGATGTTACTGCATAATCGTGCTCCAGCTTTTCAATCGTTTCTGTATAGCTGTCATTGCAGTTGGTACACTGATAGGTTACGGAGCCTGCTGCTTCGCAGGTCGCCGCCTGTTTCTCTGCTTCTGCATAATGATGTCCGGTAGCTGCAAGCTCCGTTACTTCTGTATGCCCACAGTTTTCACAGGTAAGTGTGGAAGACCCCTTTTCCGTACAGGTTGCCTTTGCTGTCACAGCCTCTCCATACTGATGTCCCGTAGCAGGAATCACTGTACTGATAACACTTCCGCAGGTGCAGGTCCTTTTTACATAACCATCTGTGGTACAGGTGGCTTCCTTTGTATCTGTCACATAATTGTGTGTATGGGGAAGTTTCTCAATCACTCTGGAATCCGTTTCCGCACCACACTCTGTACAGCTTCTGCTTTCCAGACCTGTGTTTTCCTCCGTTGCAGGTGTCTTCACTGTCCACTCCCCGGGAGTATGTGCCTTTCTGGCAATCTCCTCTGTATAAGAATCCCCACAGTCACAGGTATAGGTAATCGTACCTGTTTTGCTGCATGAGCTGTCCTCTCTTGCTGTTTCTGTATAGTTGTGTACATGGGGAGGAAGCTTTTCAATATCCTCTGTGATTTTGCTGTCGCATCTGCTGCATTCTTTGTGCTTTTCGCCCTCTGATTCCTCCGTAGCTTCCCTGTCGATAATCCAGTCCCCATAGTCATGTCCCAATGCGGGAATACTTCTGCTTTCGCTGTAGGAACACTGAGAACAATTTCTCTGCTCCGTGCCTGCGCTTTCACACAGGGCTGCTGTTATTTCTTCCCATTCTCCCATGGAATGACCTGTTGCCGGGAGCGTTTCTGTCCTTAAAACCACCCCACATTCCGTACAGACTACCTGCTTTGCTCCGTCCTCCGTACAGGTTGCTTCTGTGGCAACCTCCCAGTTTCCTTCCGTATGTCCTGTGGCAGGAATGGTTTCTGTTCTCAGTTCCATATGGCAGACACTACATTCTGTATGTCTTGAGCCTGCTGCAGTACAGGTTGCTTCCACATCAATGAGGAATGCACTCTCTGTATGCCCTGTTGCAGTTGTAATAACTTCCGTTGTATTTCCGCAGATAGAACAGGTCTTTACTGTAATTCCATCACTGGTACAGGTGGCATCTGTGGAAGAGGTAATCTGATAGGTATGCTCATGAGGTTTCACAGGAATATTCTCTGTTTCCAGCGTTGCATGGCAATCCGGGCAGATTTTCTCCCTCAATCCCATCTCTGTATAAGTGGCTTCTCTGGTTACTTTCCACTCTGCATTCTTATGGTTCGTTCTCTGTAAAATAACCTTATCCGTCAGACCGCAGCGGCACTCATACAGTTCATAACCATCTGTGGTACAGGTGGCAGGCTGTGTTTCTAACAGCTTGGTATATTCACAGGTATGGGGCAATCTGGAAATCGTCTGTGTTTCCAGCGTCGTGCCGCAGGCAGTACACCTTCTTACCTTCTGTCCCGCTTCCACATCAGTGGCAGCCTTCACAACTTCCCACTCCCCGGCAATATGCCCTGTGGCAGGAATTTCTGCCCGGTAGCTGTCACCGCATTTAGAACAGGTAAAGGTATCAGAGCCATCAGAAATACAATCTGCATCCACATGCCCTGTTTTTTCGTAACTATGCCCTGTGGCAGGAATCTCTGCTTTCATGGTAGAACCACAGCGGCACTCCATGATATAATATCCATCCTCCGTACAGGTTGCTTCTTCCCTTACCTTTTCTATATTATAGTCATGGGTATGAGGAAGCTTTGCAATCGTTCTCTCCGCCGTCTGTCCGCAGCCATTCTCACAGGCCGCTCTCTCCAGACCTTCCGTTAAATCGGTAGCAGGTGTTACTACCTCATAATTTACAAAGCGATGTCCCAATGCAGGAATTGTTGTATCGGGAAGTTTCTTATGACAGACGCTGCACTCCTCATGCTTTCTGCCATTTTGTTCACAGGTGGCAGCTTCATCTGTCACTGTTTCATACTTATGCCCTGAAGCAGGAATTTCTTTTGTTTCTTCCTCTCCGCAGACAGAGCATACTCTCTTTTCCTCTCCCTGCGCCTCACATCCGGGAGCGGTTGTTTCTGTCCACGCACCAAAGCTGTGCCCTGTTGCAGGAATCTCTTCCATCTGAATAACTGCATGACATTTTGTACACTCTGTATGCCTTCTTCCCGCCTCCGTACAGGTGGCAGCCCTGTCCATATCCGGGTTATCATATATCCATACGCTTTCCGTATGTTCTTTTTTTGCAATTACTTCTTCATATGTATAATCGCAGTTTTCTCTCTCACAGGAATACTTCCTGTTTCCTTCCGCAGAACAGGTGCTGTCTGCCACAACCGGCTCCCCAAACTGATGTCCCAGAGCTGGAATTTTATTATCTTCCACTACCGCATTGCAGACAGAGCAGGTATAAGTATAGGCCCCCTCCTCTGTACAGGTTGCCTCTCTGGTAACAACAGGATTGCTCTCCGTATGTCTTTTTGCCGGGACAGTTCTGCTTTCTGTGTTTCCACAGTCTGTACACCTTCTTGTTTCCTCCCCCGCTTCCGTACAGGTTGCCGCCTTTGCCACAGACCAGCCTCCAAACCGATGCCCTGTTGCTGGAATGACAGCGGTTTCTATTGTTTTCCCGCAGGCAGTACACTTCTGATAGATATGTCCCTGTGCTGTACAAGTCGCTTCCTCCACAATCTGCTCATCATAACTGTGTCCTGTGGCACCGATACCTTCCGTATAGTTAGAACCGCAAATTGTACAGGTATAAGTCGTATATCCGTCACTTTCACAGGATTCGCTTTCGCCTGCGGTCACTACATAAACGTGATTATGAGGAACAACCGCAATTACCTCTGTTGCAAGCAGCGTATCACAGTTTGTACATCTGCGCTCCCGAAGTCCCTCGGCGGTTTCTGTTGCTTTTAAAATTTCTGTCCAGTCACCGGCTTCATGCGCTGCCAGCGGTAATTTATAAGTATAAGAATACCCACATTCCGTACAGGTTTCCTCTGCCTCTCCCTGTACAGTACAGGTAGATTCAGACAGCACCTTTGACAAAAATGTATGTGTATGTGCTTCCCCGCCATTTGCGCTTTCTTCTGCTGCACCTGTGATTCGGGATGCCGTTTGCTGTTCGTCTGATTCTGCAATCGGGGACTCTGCCTGCTGTCCATCTGGCTCTGCCGCCGGGGACTCTGTCTGCTGTCCATCTGATTCTGCCGCCGGGGACTCTGCCTGCTGTCCATCTGATTCTGCCGCCGGGGACTCTGTTTGCCGTCCCATATCTTCTACCTGTACTGTTTCATTGAATCTTTGCGTATTTGCCTGTATCGCAACTGCGCCTGCCGTCCCACCAACCACTAATACAGATACTGCCGTGACGGCTACCGTGCTCAGCTTTACCGACAGGCTGCCCAGCACAATCTGTTTCTCCAAAAGCCTCCTTATAAATCCTTTCATTTTCCATCCTCCAGTCTTGCTTGATTTTCAGGTAACTTTTTTTGCTCTGTACAAGGTACATCGCATCCTTTTATACCTAAGTACCAACGACTTTTCAGATGGTTTTATTTTTTCAAAAAAATTCCTCAGATATTTTTATATCTAAGGAATCGTCAACTACCTCTACATATATCTTTCAAAATCTATCTCTCTGCCCTGCTCGTACTCTATAAAATCCAGGCATCTTTGTATTTTATCCTCCGCGCCTGCCGCTTTCCGCAGCAAAACCGCACTGTACCACCACAGCGGCTTGATACATCGATAAAGTAACGGCGCCGCCTGTCTTTCCAGTACGTTAAAAGAATAAACCTCTCTGGCAATGAGCAGCGCATTCTTAATACTGTCCGCATAGAAATCTTCTTTTAAAAGAGCAGCCTCATCCCCGGTACAAATATAGGGAATTTCCCGGAACAGGAGATTCAGAAACACTTCCCGTCCACCCAGATTGAAATCATAAACACCTTTAAAATTACCCGCTTCATCCAGCAAAACGTTGGAATAATTGATATCCGCCTGAAATACAGAGGTAGGTAACTGAAAATAGATTTTCCGCAGCTCTTCTCTTACCCTCTTCCAGTTCTCCCATATCCTGTTTGTCTGCTCTGCAAATTTTTCCGGAAGCCGGTCTGCCTCCTTTTTCCACTTCAGGGCATCCTCTGTGGTTTCATCCACTGTATCTCCCGCTTCAAAAAGCTCAAACATACAATAGCCGGAGGGAAGTCCGGTAAAATCATACCGCTGCGCGGCAACCCTTGCATTCATCAAGACAGCTTCCCTGAAATAGGGGTAATACCCTTTTGTCCATTTCCCCAATGCCTCCTCTGCTGAAATGTACGGCGAATACTCCTCTCCATGCACAATACACCAGTGCCCATGATAATCCACTACCGGAAAGCGTCCATCCAATGCCTTGATAAAGCGGGGACAATAATAGCCCAGTTCACGGTATTTCTCCGCAATTTTCGCCCAGAGTTCCAGATGTGCCTCATCTGTAAAGCCGTTCTCTGCCAGCTTTATCACCAGCTTTTCTTCTCCAAAATCCACAAACCAGACCTCTCTGTAATCCTCTTCCCCATGGCTTGTATTTTTTGTTTCAACGGAAACCGGTGCTGCTTTTCGGAACAGCCCCACAATTTCTCTATTAGTTTTCCCAGTCGTTTCTTTCTGATTTATAAAAGTACTCTCTGTCATGCTCGCCCACCTCACGCAGTATATGGCAGGGATTTCCTACAACAGCCCAATCAATTCCTCTATCTCTTCCATCCTTGTTCCCCAGCTTGTGGCGAAGCGCACTACCATGTGGTTCTCATCCTGACGCTCCCACAGGCTGCACCGCACATCCTTCTGCTGCAGCTCCTGCAGCTTCTTATCCTCCAGAATCACAAAAATCTGGTTGGTGGGGGAATCCATCAAAAGCCGGTAGCCCTTTTCCTGCAGGGCTTTCTTTAATCTTCCTGCTGTCTGAATGGCATTTTTGCTGATTTCCAGATACAGATTATCTGTAAACAGGGTATCAAACTGTATGCCTAAAAGTCTTCCCTTGGCAGACAATGCCCCCTGCTGCTTTATCATGGTAAAGAAATGCTTCGGCGCTCCCTGGGGAAATACCACCGCTTCTCCGCACAGCGCGCCTACCTTGGTTCCACCGATATAAAAGACAGAAGTGTATTTTGCAATGTCCTCCAGGGTCACATCCGTTTCCGGACTCATCAGACCGTAGCCCAGTCTTGCCCCATCCAAAAACAGAGGAAGCTTATATTCCCGGCAGACTGCTGAAACATCAGAAAGCTCCTTTTTGCTGTACAGGGTGCCATATTCCGTAGGATGGGATAAATACACCATTCCCGGAAATACCATATGGTCATAGCTGGAATCTGCATAAAAGTTTTGCAGATATTCCTGTAAATCCTCCGCAGAAAGCTTTCCCTCTCTCTGGGGAAGCTCCAGCACCTTATGTCCGGTATATTCCACCGCTCCCGCTTCATGAACATTGATATGTCCTGTTTTTGCCGCCAGAACTCCCTCGTAACGGTTCAAAACAGCGCTGATAACAATGGCATTGGTCTGGGTTCCCCCTGTCAGGAAAAATACATCTCCCTCCGGGCAGCCGCATGCCTTTTTTATTTTCTCTCTGGCAGACTCACAATACCTGTCTGTACCGTATCCCGGCAGCTTCTCCATATTGGTTTCCAGAAGCCTCTGTAAAATTGCGGGATGCGCTCCCTCACAATAATCATTTTCAAAAAACAACATTTTATTTTCCCTGCTCCCTTTCCTTTTCAGCTTTTCTTTCCTTTTCCACCCGCTTTACCTCTCTCCAGAGTTCCAGTGCCTCCTCCGGGGTTTCCGGGGTCTTCACATCTCCGAATACATGCGGATGTCTGCGAATCATTTTATCCGATAATACCTGTACCACATCGGAAAAGTCAAAAACTCCCCGCTCACTGGCAATCTCACAGTTTAACAGAATCTGGAGCAGCACATCTCCCAGCTCCTCGCAGAAGTTTTCATCATCCTTCTTGTCAACTGCTTCCAGTACTTCCTGGGTTTCATTCTGAAGACATTCCTTTAAGGATTCATGGGTCTGCTCTCTGTCCCAGGGACAGCCCTCCGGGCTTCTTAAGATAGAAATAATCTCCAGAAGCTCCGCCATATTATGTTTTTCGCCCTCTATATAGGTTTTACCGTTAATCTCTCTCATTTTAACCTCCATCCACAGGCATTCCTTTACCAAAGAAATCGCGAACTGAATTTCAGATTCAATTCTGCTTTTAAAAGGCTACTTTGTTTTCACACTTTTATCTGTGCTTCCAGGTAGTTCTGGAAAACAGAATCAGTATCGGGAATATTTCCAGTCTGCCCGCCAGCATATCCATAATCAGCACCAGCTTGGAAAAAATACTGTATGCACCGTAATTTCCCGCCGGGCCTACCATTTCCAGTCCTGGGCCGATATTGTTAAAGCAGGAAATCACCGCAGACAGATTTGTTGTAATGGAAAATCCGTCCAGAGATACTGCCAGAAAACTCAAAATAATAATTATCACATAGGCTGCCAGATACGCATTGATATTCTGGAGCACCTTTTCTCCGATGGGCTGTCCGTTGGAATGGACTACCTGCACCTTCTGGGGATGCACTACCTTTCTGACACTCCTGTGCAGACTCTTTAACATCAAAAGCGCCCTGCCGCATTTGAAGCCGCCGCCGGTACTGCCCGCGCTGGCTCCAATGAGCATCAGCGTCAGCAAAATTGCCTTGGAAAAGCCCGGCCATAAATCAAAATCCGCCGTTGCAAAGCCGGTACTGGTAACAATACTTGCCACCTGGAACGCAGCATACCGGACAGTTTCCCCGAGCGTCGCATAATACCCTTTCAGGTTCCAGACAATCAGGACAATACTGCAGAAAAAAATGCCAAGATACATCCGCAGCTCTTCATCCTTAAACACACTTTTAAACTGTCTTAACAGCAGCAGATAATAACAGGTAAAATTGACACCAAACAGCAGCATAAATACGGTACATACATTCTGGATATAAGGACTGTACCCTGCAATGCTGTCATTCTTGATACCGAAGCCGCCGGTTCCTGCGGTTCCCATGGCGGTGCAGACTGCATCAAACAGGGGCATCCCCCCCGCCAGCAGAAAAATAATATTTGCCACGGTCAGAAGAATGTACAGCAGATAGAGAATACTTGCCGTCTTTTTCATCCGGGGCACCAGCTTCCCCACATTGGGTCCGGGGCTTTCCGCCCGCAGAAGGTGCATGGTGAAGCCGTTATCTCCGCCTCCCGTGGAAGAAATAGCAAGCAGAAATACCAGTACTCCCATTCCTCCCAGCCAGTTTGTAAAGTTACGCCAGTAGAGCAGACTTTTTTCCATCTGTTCCACTGCGGTAAGAATCGAGGCTCCTGTCGTGGTAAAGCCGGAAACCGTCTCAAAAAAGGCATCTACAAAGCTGGGGATTGCCCCGGAAATCCAGAAGGGCAGCCCGCCCATCAGACTCATGACAATCCAGCTGAGTCCAACGCACGCAAGCCCCTCTCTAGCATAAAAGCTTTTATTGGATTTTCTTGCCAGCAAAAGCAAAATTCCTGCCAGCAGAACAATCGCCAGTATACTCAAAAGAAAACCTCTGACTGCATCCCCTTCTCCCCTTGCCAGAGCGATGAAAAGAGCCGGCACCATAAATACCGCCTCCACCATCAGAATTTTCCCCACAAACCTACCCATTATTTTATAATTCATGGTTCACCTCTGCCTACTCAAATATGTCATTCAACTGACCGATATTCTTCTCACTGCTGGTTACTACAATTACAGTATCTCCACGGTCAAAGCTGGAATCACCACCGGGAATCTCCTGTCTGGCACCCTTGCTGATGCAGACTAAAAGCACACCCTTTTTCAGCCTGAGGTTCTTTAAAGGCACTCCACAGTTTCTGGTATCCGCATCTACCAGAAATTCCAGCGCCTCTGCCTGCCCGTCTGCAATGGTATGCATGGTAAGAGCCGCCCCGGTCTGATTTTTCATCGCCCGGACATACCTGACTATGGTATTACAGCATAATTCCTTGGGACTGATAATACTGCCCAAAGACAGATTGCCCAAAATATTGGTGTTATCCATACGTCCCAGCTTGGTAATCACCTGCGGCACTCCACAGCTCAAGCCATACAGGGAAACAATCATATTCAGCTCATCCAGCCCGGTCAGCGTCACCAGTGCATCGCAATCCGCGATTCCTTCGCTTTCCAGCAGAAACTGGCTGCTGGCATCTCCCTCAATAATACAGCACTCCGGCAGAATCGTGGCAAGCTGTACGCATCTCTCCGGATTCTTCTCCACTATCTGAACACCGATACCGCTCTTTTCCAGTTCCTTCGCCAGATAATAACTGAGTCTTCCGCCACCGCAGATAATGACTCTTTTTACCTTATGGGTAATGATTCCCAGATTTTTCAGCAAAACCGTCAGGGTGTCCGTAGGCGCTGTCACAAAAACTCTGTCCCCTTCCATCAGGACAAAATTTCCGCCCGGCATGATTGCCCTTCCGTTTCTGAGTACCGCGCAGACCAGAATCTTGCATTTCACAATACTGTTCATATCATTCAGTGCCACATTGCAGAGCTTGCTCTTCTCATCAATCCGAAGCTCTACGATTTCCACCCTGCCCTTGGCAAAGGTATCACGCTTTAAAAAGCCCGGATATTTTAACAGCCTTTCCATCTCCACTGCTGCCTGCTTTTCCGGGTTTACCGCCATGGAAAGAGCAAACATTTCCCGCATGGCATAAATCTGGTCGGTATATTCCGGGTTCCGCACTCTTGCAATGGTATGCAGGGAAGGATTCAGCCCATGAGCGGTCATGCAGCAGAGCAGATTCACCTCATCCGCTCCCGCCACCGCAATTAAAAGGTTCGCCTCCTGCACACCTGCCTGCAGCAGAGTATCCATGGAAGCGCAGTTTCCCTGCACCACCATAATATCATACCGCTCCTCGCTGGCTTCCAGCACCTGAGGATTGGAATCAATCAGAGTAATATCATTCCCCTCCGTGGCAAGCTGCCTTGTCAGGGAAGCCCCCATCTTTCCATCTCCCGCGATAATAACCTTCATACTAATCTCCATTCCTGCGCACGCTTTTTTCACACTAATCTCCATTCCGCAGGCATTTCTAATGCCGAAGGAATCGCGAACTGAATTTCAGATTCAGTTCTGCGATAAAAAGCTACTTTGTGACGCCTGCGGCACAATATAGCCAAAGTCATATAAATATGACTTGTGAAAAATCAGCATATCAATCTGATTTTTCACACTAAATAATCCGCCGCACTGCCAGAATCGTCCTGTACTGCGCCCTGCTGACCTTGATTCCTGTCTTTGCACTGCTGGCATGTACAATAAGGCCGCCGCCGATATACAGCGCCACATGTCCCTCATAGCAAATCAAATCTCCGGGCTGCGCCTCCTCATAGGATACCCCGGTTCCCGCGCTTCTCTGCTGATAGGAGGTACGGGGAAGACTGTACCCGAACTCCTGATAAACACGATAGGTAAAGCCGGAGCAGTCTGCCCCGTTTGTCAGGCTTGTCCCCCCTGCCACATAGGGATTTCCAATATACTGACAGGCAAATTTCGCAATCTTCTTTCCCAAATCACTTCCGGAAGCCGCATCCGTGATTGACGTATAATCCGTTTTGGCATAGGTGGCATTGGCTGCATTCTGAGCCGCCTGCAGCTTCTTAATCTTTTCCTGATCCTGCTGAATCAGCTTCTTTGCTACTGCCGCTTCCTGCTTCGCCTTGTTGATTTCCGCCTCGAAATTAGCAGACTCCTTTTTCTTCTGGGCTATCTGCACATCCAGATTGTTCTTCAAATCCTGCAGCTCCGCCCGGTCTGCCTCCAGATTCGCTTTATCGGACTCCATTTCCGCCTTCTGCTGCTCCAGCAAATCCCAGAGCGCCTGTACCTGCTCCTTCGCTTCCTTATAACTTTCCAGTCTGTTCTTGCTGTACTCATAAACCTTCTCGATATAATTCATCCGGTTCAGAATATCCCCCAGACCGTTTCCTGACAAAATCAGGTTTAAATAACTGTCATTGTTATTTTCATACATCATTCTGGTATTGGAAGCCATGCTTTCCCGCTGCTTTTCTTCCCGCTCCACCGCAGCCTCGTATTCCAGCTGGGTTGCGTCAATCTCCACCTGCTTGTCACCTATCTCCGTTTCCTTCTGGGCGATTTCATCCTCCTTTAACCCAATACTGGTCATGGTATTGATAATCTCCGCATTCAGGTCATCAATTGCCTCCTGAATCAAATCCTGCTCATCCTGTAAGCTGTCTATCTTCCCGTTAATCTGGTTCAGTGTGTCCTGATGGTTCTTCAAATCATTCTGAATATCCGAAATGGTACTCGCCTGTACCACCCGGACTTCTTCTCCTGCAAAGCCAAAGCTTCCCAGACACAGACTCCCTGTCACTATACAGTTTATAAATTGTTTTTTCCATTTTTTCATTGAATTTTTCATAGAAAAATCATATCACACTTCCCGTATTTTTTCACCCCGAAAACATCTTAAGATTTCAGGAATTAAAAATTTTCCCGCAATCAGCAATATTGTAACCAGCGAAACAATTTCCGCCACAGTAAAGACAGGAAATCCCCTGTAATAAATCAGCAGCTTCCCCTCATATCCGGCAGGAATCACCACTTCCAAATCCCCATGCTCACTCCTTGCTTCGGAAATATAAGGAATCTGCTTCCCGGAAACCTCTCCCTCCAAAATCTTCACACCATACCCTTTATATCCAAAAAGTGGCAGCACCAGAATCTGTTCCTCATCCGTGATATTTTCCACCCGGATTCTGATTTTTGCCCCCTCCTTCTCATATTCAGAGTAGTTCAGCCCCTCCCAGGCAGCCGGAGCATGATAATACATGTTATCCGCTGTGGTTCCCTGTAACAGATATTCGCCGTTCACCACTGCGATGCTGCCAATATTTTCTATATTATATAAGTATACAAATGACTGCACCCCCGTCAGACTGCTTCCATAATAAATTCCCGTCAGAAGCGCAGCCGCAGGAATCAGGCAGGCAGCACTTTTAAAAACCTGATTTCTCTCCTGCTCTGTCTGTTTCCAGAATATTGCCCCCAGCATTGCCGCAAACACACAGCACGGAGATATCCAGCGGTAGGGAAACTGAATGGCACCCAATAGCTGTTTGAAAACCGGAAGCTTCAAAAAGAAATCCCAGGGGAAATTCCGGCTGGCAAATATCAGCATACAAAGACTGAAAACCGCCAGCAGGATTTCCGCTTTCGCTTCTTTTTCCTGTCTTTTCCAAATTTTCTTTTTGATTATCCTGCTTCCTTCCAGAATCAATAACAGGAATACAGCGACACCGGGATGTATCTGCCTCTCCTGATATGACTTACCCACAGCCGGAACCCAGCGCAGATATCCAGCCCCGTCAATTCCGGAGCTCTGGCTGGATATTCCCATTACATTTGTCAGTTCATAACTGTCCACCCCAAGCATGTACAGCATGGGAACCCAGAACCAGGCATTTAACAACAGAACAAGTCCCACCGCCTGCAACAGTTGACAGAAGGTTTCCTTCTGAAAGGTCTTTTTCCAGTACAACGCGCAGACCACAGCCAGCAAAATCGCCGTCATTTCCGTGGTAAGCAGATGGCACTGCAAAATTCCTGACATACCGCCTGCCAGCCACCATTTATACCCGGCATATTCCTTTTTTGTCACATCCTCCGTGTAAAGCAGGTACATCCCGCAGCACACAAGGGGCAGAAAAGCCATCGCCGTATACTCTCCAACCGCCGCCCGCATATATACATTATTCAGCCGGTACGGCATCAAAAGATAGAGCATACTGCCAAACATCGCTGCCGTTTCACTTTTCACGCACCGCTTAAAGGAAGCATAGGCAATCCCGCCGGTAGCCAAAGTGACAAGGCACAGAAAAATCTTATACGCCGTAACTGTCGAAAAGCCTGCAAGATTCAAAAGCGCCGGCAGATACAAAAACAAATCCCCGTAGAAAAGAGAGGTGGCATAGCCATGCCCATACACCCAGCCCCCCTGCATTTTAACAGGAAAACTCTCTCCCTGCTGTAAGGCATCCTTTAAAAAGGCAATTCTGCTTAAATGAAAATAAATATCATCCCCCGTAATCAGATAATCTGTAAAACAGGGCAGACAGGCGATTCCCACCGCCGCAAGTATCCCCCAGAAAGCAAGCTGCTGTTTCCGGCTCACCTTTCCTGTCAGAATCCTTTTTCTGAAAAGAATCAGAAAATCCAGACAGAAGAAAACAGCAAGCAGTACTGTCAATAATATTCTTTGCCCCGCAGTTGTTCTGGCAACCTCCAATTGCAATAACCCTTCCGGGCTTTCGCCCCAGTAATTGCAATAGACATAAGCCTCCGGCACCACATCCGTCACGTACACCAGAAAGCTTGCCCTGTCCTGCCCGATACTGCAATTTATACCATTATTCCGAAGGGATTTATAATACCCTCCATCACTTTTCACCTGTACAAAAATACTTTCCTGTTGAAGCTTTGCCTGCATCCGCACTTCATACACACCGGGAGAAAGTCTGAATCTGTCACTCTCAAACTCCCCGGACTCCTGTACGGCGGCAATATCCTCTCCGAAAAAGCGGTATACGGTATTCTCCTGTCGAAAGCAGCTGCAAAAAACGGTCAGAAGAATTATCAGTTCTCCCACAAGAAGCAGCCGCATCCAATGTGATGTTTTTTTCATTTTTATACCTATTTCTGTGTACTCTCTCTGCACATACCCAGTTTGTGTCTGCGCACCCTTACTTTTGTTTAAGAAAACAGCGATTTCATCAGGTAGTACAGTCTGGTGTTATCATCGAACAGCCCGGTATTCTGGATTCCCATTGCCAGCTCATAGCCAAACTGCCAGATACCTGTCAGTACTACAAACCAGACCAGTCCCTTCTTTTCTGTCACCCGTCCCGAATCGGTAAAACTCTCCCATAAGCAAAAGACAAGCAGCACCGCCGGAATCAGAAGCAGCCACAGAAAATCCATAAAATACCGGTTTAAAATGCCTGCCATCTCCGTATCTGCCAGCACCACCAGAAGTCCCATGGAAAGGCTTACCACCGCAAATCCAAAAGCCTTTTTCTCCCGCAGCTTTTTCCACACAAAGGGCAGACAGAAAAGCAGTAAAAGAACCGGATGGGAGAAAAATGCCCCGCCGTAGGTTGTTTCCCGGATAGTAGCCCCCAGATAGGAGGAATAAAAGGAAGCCCCCTCCACAAAAGGAAACTGTAATCTTAAATTACCCGGCTGGAACAAATACATGAAAATTCCCAGTGGCAGCCTGTCCGAATTGAATCCTCTTCTTGTCATATCATTGGAGGTAAGGTTATAATTTGCCCCAAAATCAAATACGGAACCAAATCTTGCCTGATTATATGCCATCAGTCCCACAGCCACAATCACATAGGGAATCAGAAGCGCCAGAAGCCGCCTCCACCGTCCCGCCATTTTTTCTTTCTCCCTTAACACAGGCAGGAAAACCGGAATCAGCAGACAGGAACCGACCAGAAACTGAGGTCTGCATCCGGCGGTCAGTGCCAGAAGAAGTCCACCTGTCGCAAGCTTTAATCCGCAGTGTCCCCTTTCCTCTTCCCAGCAGCGAACCCCGGACAGCACCAGCCCCAGCCCCCACAGGGAAAACGCCAGCGACAGCAGCAGGGGCAGCCAGTAAAATTCTGCCCGCAGCATGGCACAGGCTAACAGCATACCATTTCCCATCACTGTTGCCAGAATCAGATACAGCAGATAGGGAATCTTCTGAAACCATTTTCTGCGAATCTGTCCAAGCAGATAGAAAACGCCGCCGAAAGCACCTGCTGCCGACAGGAAAACAGCAAACCAGGTAGGAAACGCGCCATGGAACAGAATATAATAGGGCAGGTAAAAGACAAGCACCGGCACAATTCCGAAATATACGTAAAATCTGCCCTGATAGTAACAGGTATCCCACACGGAATCGATTCCGGGAATGCCCTGTCTTAAATCCGTATCATAGGGATTTTCCATGGCAGACAGCGCTGCCACAATCTCTTCGCTTCCCGCATCAATGGACAGCCTTCCCTGACAGAGTGCCTCCGCCAGACGGGAATACTGTTTATGATACGCCCAGTCCGGCTGCAAAAATACCGGATTGCTGCGAATCAGAAACAACAGTCCGAAAACGTGCAATGCCAGAAGAAGTCCCACAGTAACGCACTTTTCCCTTTTTTTCCATTCGTGGCTATACAGGGCGGAAGCCGGTCTGAGCGCCCATAAAAGTGTCATAACGCCAAACAGCAAAAAGATACGCAGGGGAGAAATAAAAAAGGGCACCCTTGCATCATAAATCAAATCGGTAACTTCCACATTATTTCCCGTTGTCTTTATGACAATTTCCAGCTTTCGCACTGCACCATAGCTATGAAGATTCAGGTATTTCGTCTTTTCCACTCCAGGGTAAATCACTGCGCTGCCCATCTGATACCCCAGCGCATTTCCCTCATCCCATGCACTGATAATCACTTCCAGCGGAACTGCTTCTCCCGTTTCATCCCAACTGTGCAGATTAACATACAATACCCCGGGTTCCCCCGACATGGTATCCGATGTCAGGGTATATTCCTCCTGCGTAAAATCCAGCCACTGATTCGTAGCATGCAGGCTGAAAAAAGCTCTGCTGTTAAACAGAAAAACTTCCACCAGAACACTGATTATTAAAAAGAGAAGAAGTTGCTTCCCATACTTTTTCCATCTGTCCATTTTCATTCCCATATCTGCGCACTCCACTTCCGCATATCAATCTGATTTTTCACACTATTTCCAGAGGCAGTCTGTTATAAGTAAGCATATTACATTGATAGATACAAATTCCAATTGCTGCCGCCAGAATCAGGGTCAGCATAATGATTTCCCTTTTTTCCCCTTTTCTGTACAGCTTCTCCGCCTCCCAGGCTGCCGGGATACAGAGGAAAAAGCTGCCAAGCCCGGCAAAAGCAGCATTATTCCGGGGAAAAATGCTTAAGGAAAGCAGCACACATACCAGTGCCGCCGAAAGTACACCCCGATACCCTTCCGGCATCCTCCTGTCCTTCTGTCCGGATACTCTGTCCCAGAGCAGGAATACAAGGGCAAGCAGCATCCCAAGTCCAAGCCCCGGATGTCCGTTTAAAAAAGCATAGCTTGTCAGATATTCCCCAATATGGTAGCCTGCTTCCCCGGCTGACGGCAGGAAAGGAAAAAGAACCGCTCCGAAAAGAATCAGCACTCCTCCCAGAATAAACCCGCGCACCTTCTGTATTCTTTCCGAAAGTCCCCATACCACCCATGCCAGAAGAGGCAGAAGCATCCAGAAAACACCGCTTTTGAAATCTGCCGTATCATAGCAGACATAAATCCGATAAGGACAGCACAGGTAAAACATACTTCCCACCGCGGCAGGAAATTTTCCTTCTCTTCTGAAAACTCTGCCAAAAAACAGCATGGAAGTCAACAGGGTGCCAAGCTGCAATGCCAGCAGAAAAAGCCGGTAGACAGCTACCACATTTCCTGTCAGCCTCCCGCTTCCAAGACGGGTCAGCATCCCCTCTGTCCATGCTATGCTTTCCCGTACCATTCCACTGTCAATCACATAATTACAGGCTATTGGAAAGCAGGCAGCCAAAAAGGCTGTCAGGCAAAGACAAAGACTCTTTTTATATTTTATCCAGTCACTCTTCATTGGCTTCTCCTTTCCCGTTCTTTTCTTTCATCAGCCGCCTGTCAGTCAATCTTTCTTCAGGTATGCGCCCTTTCAAATGCCCTGATAATATTTTCAGAAGTATCCCTGCTGCTGTCACCAGAGAAATCACATCTGCCACTCTGAACAGGGCGCTTTCCCTGTATGCAATCCGCAGTCTGCCCTGATAGGCTGCCGGAATCCTGAGCCGTAAATCCCCGTGGCTGCCCCGCTCCTCTGTAATTACAGGTGCCTCCACAGCGGTATCTCCGGCAAAGTTCTCCAGTTCTTCCACCCGATAGCCCCGATACCCAAACAGGGGCAGTTCCAGATATTTCGCTTCATCCGTGCTGTTTTCCAGCGTGATATCCACCGTTGTTCCCTTTTTTGTATAGTCTGTCCACAGGATTCCCGCTTCTGCCTGAGGTGCATGGTAGGAAACCTCCGCTGTATCCGTTTCTGCCAGCAGATATTCTCCGTTTCCCACTCCGGTTGTACCGATGTTTTCAATATCATACAGATAAATAGCTTTGGATTCCCGGGCAATATCATTCACCTGATACAAGCCGGAAAATACAGTCACCGCCAGAGCGACACCCAGAAGTACCTGTCCGGTACACGTCTTGTTTTTCCCGCTCTGTCCTGTACTGCAAAACAGTGTCACAAACAACGCCGCCACTGCACTTGCCGGTAACATCCATCTGGTCGGGAACTGTAACGCCCCCACCAGTCCTCCCACAACCGGCAGCTCCATCGCCCTGTCCCAGGGAAGATATTTCGTACTCATCACCAGCAGCAGGATACAGAACAGTGCCACCGCCGTTTCACTCCCCGGTGCTGCCTCTGCTGTCCTTCCATTCCTCTGCAGCTTTTCATGTCTTTTTCCGGCAATTTTCCAGATTATCCATAAAAACAGTACTCCAAGGGCTGCCGCGCCGATATGTACCGGCTCTATCTGCCACATTCCGGTCGCCGCCTCCCCTTTATGGGGTAAAAGCTGTAAATATCCGGCAAGCTCCGCACCTCTTTCCTGTATCGGCTCCTTTGTCACAGTGGAAACATGATAGGTATCCGTTCCCAGCATAAAAAGGAGCGGTATGAGAAACCATGCATTTAAGGCTGCCGTCAGTAAAGCCGACTGGAAAAGCCGGAAAAATCTTTTTCCTGTAAAGGTTCTCTTCCAGAATATCAGACAGACAAGGGCTATTAGCAGAACCGCCATTTCCGTTGTCAGCAGATGGCACTGTAAAAGCCCTGACATTCCGGCAATCAGATACCATTTATAACCGGAATATTCCTTTTCCTCCGTGGGTCTTGTATACAAAAGATAAATGCCGCAGACAACCAGTGGAAGGCACATCAGGGCAAGACATTCTCCCATGGCTCCCTTGTTGTAAATACTGAACAGCCGAAAGGGCATCAGAAGATACACAAGGCTCCCTGCCAGCGCGGGATATTCCTCCCTGACACAGGCATAAAAGGAAAACCAGGAAATTGCCGCCGTTCCCAGAGTCATAAAAAGAATCAGCAGCTTATAAGCGGTTACTGTGGAAAAGCCTGCCAGATTCCACAGCGCCGGAAGATACAGAAAGAAATCGCCGTAAAAAAGAGAAGTGGCATAGCCATGCCCGTACATCCAGGTACTCTGGATTCTGACGGGAAACTGTCCGCCCTCCCTCAGGGTATCCGCAAGAAAGGCTATCCGCTGTAAATGATATCCGGTATCCACTCCAAAGGAAATATAATCTGTAAAACAGGGCAGTACCCCGATAAAACTGCCAATCAGCAGACTCCAGAAAGCAACCTGTTTCTTCTTTGAAATTTTCCCCGCCAGAACCTGCCGCCGAAACCAGAGAAGAAAATCCAGACAGAGAAACCCTGTCAGAAAAAGCAGAAAGAGCATCCGGCTTCCAAGGGCTGTTTTACGGAGGGTCAGTTCTGAAAGCGCCTCTGCTCCGGTTCCAGAAAATCCGCAGCGTAAATTTACCGCCGGAATCCTGTCCAGTACATAGACTAAAAAGCTCTGCTCCGTCTGACCGCCGCTCATATTTACCCGGTTTGCCCGAAGTGCCTTATAATAGGTCTGCTCACTGCATATTTCCGCAAACAGGCTTTCCTCTGCTCCAAGCTCTGCCCTCAGGGTAATCCGGTATACGCCGGGAGTCAGGGAAAAGCTTTCCCCTTCATACTCCCCGCTCTCCGTCAGTGCCGGAATTTCCTGCCCGGACAGCGTATAAAGGGTTCTCTCCTGCCGGAACCCAAAAAGGAAAAACACCAGTAAAATGACCGCCTCTGCCACATATAAGACTTTTCCTGTTATCCCCTTTTTCATTTTCATAAAGCAGCTCCCATCCAGGGCAGAATTTCCAGACTGGCTGCATAATCCAGAAAATAAAGATTAGAGGTCAGCAGACACAGGAACACTGCTGTCAACGCTGCCGGATACGCCTTTCCCTTTTCCTCCTCCAGATACCTCAGGCAGAAAGCACACAAATATACCAGACAGAGGGTTGCCAGTCCAAGGAAACGCTCCGGGAACTGTATCATTCCCACCAGAAGCGCCAGTGTCCCATTTGCTGTCTGAAGTCTGTCCCAGGGGAAGCACTGTAAACTCATCCACATAAAAAGAATACTCAAAACCGCCAGTACCTTTGCCAGCGTACACGCTCTGCTCTTTTTCTTCAAAAAGGCGCCGGAAAACCAGAGAATCAAAAACAATGCCAGAACTGCATCCAATACAAATCCCACCCCAACAGGATAGGCATGCTCCATACTTTCCGCATTTCTCGCGGAAAGCCCGTCCACCCTTCCAAAATGGACGGCAAGCTGCGCCGGATAAAGCCCCCTGCTCTGAATCAGGGGCGAGGTCAGTTCCCGGAGGGAAACTCCCTGCTGTCTGCTCTCTCTGAACAGAGGATACAGGAAACCAGACAGGCTGCCTGCTGCTCCGATAAAAAGAATAAGCAGCGCCTTTTTTTCTATCCTTCCAGCCTGTCTGTCCGCTAATTCATATACTCCATAAAGAACCAGCAGCAGAAACAGAAGCACCAATCCTTCTCCTGCTGCCCCTTCAACAACTACCTTAAAAGTGCGAAAAACAGACATTGTATACAAAGCGCCACATACAATGCCTGTCTTTTCACTTTTCCCTATTTTTGTAAAAACCAGGCAGGAAATCCCTGCCGTCAGAAAGTTCAGAAGAATCGCATACAGAGCATAACCTGTAAGCCCGCCTCCGGCAGTATTCCGTCCACAGAGCCAGGGAACAGAGGCAAAAATGCCGATTAGTGTTACACCCAAAAGTAACTGTCTGGCTTCCACTCTCTTTAATTCCTTCATTTTTCCCTCCATGCCTGTCTTTTTAAATTGCTGTAACTTTTGGCATTCCATTCATAAAACCGCTGTTTCACGGCTTATGCCTGATTATAAATCACAGTTATTTACGGTTCTGGGGAAGGGAATGACATCCCTGATGTTACCCATTCCGGTCAGATACATTACGCAGCGCTCAAAGCCAAGTCCAAAGCCGGCATGACGCACAGAACCATATCTTCTCAAATCCAGATAGAAGTCATAATCTTCCTTCTTCAATCCCAGTTCTTCCATTCTCTGCTCCAGCACCTCCAGCTTGTCCTCACGCTGGCTGCCGCCGATAATCTCGCCGATTCCCGGTACCAGACAGTCCATAGCTGCAACTGTCTTGCCGTCCTCATTTAACTTCATGTAAAATGCCTTGATTTCCTTGGGATAATCCGTTACAAACACAGGACGCTTGAAAATCTCCTCTGTCAGATAACGTTCATGCTCTGTCTGTAAATCACAGCCCCAGAATACCTTGTAATCAAAGACATCATTATGCTTCTCCAAAATTTCCACTGCCTCTGTATAGGTAACATGACCGAAATCAGAATTTGCCACATGCTCCAGTCTTTCAATCAGTCCCTTATCCACAAACTGATTAAAGAATGCCATTTCCTCCGGAGCATTTTCCAGCACATAGCGAATCACATATTTCAGCATGCTCTCTGCCAGAATCATATCATCCTTCAAATCTGCAAATGCCATCTCCGGCTCAATCATCCAGAACTCAGCCGCATGACGGGTGGTATTGGAATTTTCCGCACGGAAGGTCGGCCCAAAGGTATAGACGTTCTTAAAGGCAAACGCATAGGTTTCCACATTCAACTGACCGCTTACGGTAAGATTGGTGGGTTTTCCGAAGAAATCCTGACTGTAATCTACCTTGCCGTCTGCTGTTCTGGGCAGATTTTCCATATCCAGTGTTGTTACCTGGAACATTTCGCCTGCGCCCTCGCAGTCGCTTCCCGTAATCAGAGGGGTGTGTACATAGACAAAGCCTCTCTCCATAAAGAAGCTGTGAATTGCGTAGGCAATCAGAGAGCGCACTCTGAATACCGCCTGAAAGGTATTTGTTCTGGGACGAAGATGGGAAATTGTCCGCAGATATTCAAAGCTGTGACGCTTCTTCTGCAAGGGATAGTCTGCTGCGGAGGGTCCCTCTACAAAAACCTCTGCCGCCTGCATCTCGAAGGGCTGCTTTGCCTCGGGCGTTGCCACAATCGTGCCTTTGATTACCAGCGCCGCTCCTACATTTGTCTTGCAGATTTCCTGAAAATTGGAAAGCTTCTCTCCGTATACAACCTGTAACGGCTCAAAAAAAGTACCGTCATTGATTACCAGAAAGCCGAAGTTCTTGGAATCTCTGTTGCTTCTGACCCAGCCGCCCACTGTAATTTCCTTTCCGATATATTCCTCACGGTTGCGATAAAGCTCCTTAATGTCTGTCAGTTCCATCTAATCTCCTCCATTTCCACACCTGCCGTGTGATTATTCTCCCAAAATAAAATTCATAACCTTTTCATTCATGAAATAGTTACGGTACTGCTCTCTGCCAAGCTCACCCATAAACTCTTCCACTGTACTGTAGCCGCCCTGGTCTGCGTAATTCTGCAGCTTTTCATCCAGCTCCGCATCCTCTACCGTCAGGTTTTCCCGGTTGGCAATCGCCTGCATGGCAATGTCCTGCTTTACCAAATCTTCCACATAGGTATTTACAAAGTCCTCACAGGTCATGCCATAATAATAGTTCATATAAGTATCTGCGCTGATACCGTACTGTACAGCAGTATTTTCTATATTCTTTGTCATCAGCTCCTTATAGGAATTTACCATGCTTTCCGGCAATTCCTTAAAGGTACTCTGCTCTATCAGCTTATTCAGGAAATCGTCCTGTAAATTGCTTTCATATTCAGACTGTGCCTGCTGTTCCAGGGCATCCTTCAGATAATCCCGAAGCTCTGCTATGGTGGTTACATTTTCCGACTCCAGCCCTAACAGCGCCACTACAGAATCCTGCATATCCTCTGCATTTCCGGGAATGATATAGTTGACAGTAACGGTAAAGACCGTTTCCTTTCCCGCCAGAGAAGCATCGTAATTTTCCGGGAAGGTCAGTGTCAGCTCTGCTGTTTCTCCCGGCAGATATCCAATTAGTCCATCCTCAAAACCGGGAATGAACTGTCCGCTTCCGATAGTCAAATCATACCCCTCGGCAGTACCGCCGTCAAAGGCAGCTCCATCCAGCTTCCCCTCATAATCAATATTGACTGTGTCCCCCTCCTGTACCGGACGCTCCACTGCACCGTTCTCTGCCGTTGCATAGCCTGCATAGACGTTTGCCAGCAGCTCATCGCACTGCGCCTCATCCACCACAATCTGCTCTGCCTCTGCCTGGATATTCTGGTAATCTCCAAGCGTTACATATTTTTCCACTTTCATTTCATGCAGGGAAACGTCTTCTCCGCCTTTTCCACATCCGGTAAGCATCCCTGCAAGCAACAGCACTGCTGCCGCATATCCCTTTTTATTCAACAATCTCATCCAATCCTCATTTCTGTGCTGTAAACAGCCCTTTTTTATCCGGTGCCTGAAATAACGCCAGAATATTCATATTTTACCACAATGTACCGAATTTTACAACAAGGGGGGCAACAATCGGCATATCTGCTCCCTGCATTTTACCCAAAAAGGTCTTTCTGTCAGGCTTTCCCTGCTTATCCGGCGACACTTTTCCATATCCGCCCGGAAAATTTTCTCCATCTCCTGAGCCTTTTCCCTGCCATATACTGTGACATTGACCTCAAAATTCCCTTTATAGTTTAGCTTTAAAAGCTGTTGCTTATCCGTATTGTAATGTGTTAAAATAAATAAGCAAAAATTCTGACGCAGGAGGCATTTAATTCATGAAGGCATGGATGATTCTTTTGATTGTGGCAGCGGTGATTGGTATTATCGTTGCAGTTTTATATTTTTTAGGAAAAAAAGCCCAGAAAAGACAGGCTGAACAGCAGGAAATGCTGCAGGCAAACAAGCAGACCGTATCGATGCTCATTATTGATAAAAAACGGATGCGGATAAAGGATTCGGGACTTCCGCAGATGGTAATCGACCAGACTCCCAAGATGATGCGCCGCTCCAAGCTGCCCATTGTCAAGGCAAAGATTGGTCCCCAGATTATGTCTTTGATTTGTGACGAAAAGATTTTCGATTATGTACCTGTCAAAAAGGAAGTTAAGGCTGTTGTCAGCGGTATCTACGTTCTGGATGTCAAGGGACTGCACGGAAAGACAGAGATTACCCCCGTTAAAAAGAGCCGCTTCAAGAAAGCTCTCGAGGCAGCTCAGGAAAAAGCAGGCGCAAAGCCGGTTAAGTAACGGAGATTTCCAGCCGGTAACTGCCGATTTTCTCCTCACCGGAGAGTAACTCATACTCCATGGAAATATCCATATGTTTTCCCATTCTCCGGCAATCCATCTGATGGGTTTTCACATCAAATTCCATCAGACCGTAGGGAGTCTGATAGCTGGTTCGATGCAGTTCTCCCTTTTCAAATATCATTTTTGTATTGACAGAGCCCTTTCTGGTCAGTTCCAGAAAAGGCTCTTTTATTTTCATCATTGTCTTTATGCTTTCGCCTTCCTCTTCCAGCGTTTCCTCATAAAGGACATAATGGCTGCCCCCTCTCTCATAGTATTCCCCAAAAACAACCGTTTCTGATTCCGTTTCATTGCCCTGGGCATCCCTGTGGATTCCCCGGACATTTACCTTTACCTTTTCTCCCATTCAGGAACAACTTCCTTTCCCGCGTTTTTTCTAGTACTTTTCAATCGGAATCGTCTTTGCCGATAAAATACCGTACTTTATAATGGAATTTGCAAAACGTACAAATTGCTCTGCCTTATCGCTGACATAAAACTCATACTGATTGCTGCCAAGTCCCGGTGTTTCCTCATTCAGCAAATCCATTTTCTGTAACATCGCCTTTAATTCAATCGCTGTTTCATATGCCGGATTCACAAGGGTTACTCTGTCCCCCATGATTCTTCCAAGAGCAGTCCGAATCAGCGGATAATGGGTACATCCCAGTATCAGGGTATCAATATCTATATCAATCAGCTCTGCCAGATACCGCCTTGCAATTTCATTTGTTACCGGGTCATCCCAAAGCCCCTCCTCCACAAGAGGAACAAACAGAGGGCATGCCTTTCCATGGATTGTCACATCCGAATTTAATTCTGTTATGTATTTGGAATAAATTTTACTTCCAATGGTAGCAGCCGTGGCAATCACACCAATCCTGCCGTTTCTGGTTGCCTCCACCGCCGCCTTTGCTCCCGGCTTCACCACACCTATAATCGGGATTTGCGATTCCTTTTCCAGAGTATCCAGAGCATAGGCACTCGCTGTATTGCAGGCAACCACAATGGTCTTGACCTGAAAAGTATTTAAAAACCGTACTATCTGCTCCGAAAACCGGGTGACAGTTTCCTGAGATTTATTTCCATAGGGAACCCTCGCCGTATCGCCGAAATAAATAATCTTTTCATTGGGCATCTGGCGCATGATTTCCCGTGCCACCGTCAATCCTCCGATACCGGAATCAAACACACCGATTGGAGCATCCTTGTGTAATAACTCTCTATTTATCTGCATATTCCCACCATTCCTTCGCCAGACGGAATACCTTGCTTTTAAAGCAGATTTCCCCTTCCTTTGCCTGTAATAATTCCTGCAAAATATCGCTGTCAAACTGCCATTTTTCTGTTACATCCAGGCTCGTTCCGTCTGCCTGCTCCTGAATCATTCTCACATTATCCGGTGTCAGGGACAACTCCGGATAAAAAAATCCCCACCAGCCAAAGGCTGCACAAATTCCCAAAAGCACACGAAATCCGGCTATTTTCTTCTTCAAATACTCTTCCTCGCTTTCTGCATTTACTGCATCTTACAAAAAGAGTATTCTCCTGATAGCCGGAACTTATACCACTTTACTTTTTTGCTGCCGCGCTGTCAAGACGTATCTGACGGATAATTGCCTTTTCCTGATTGTCGATATGGGTCTTTGCCGCCTCCGCAGCCGTCTTTTTATCCTTCTTACGGATACTTTCGTATATGATTCTATGCTCCTCCACCAGTCTTTTATGCTGACTGGCATCCTTAATATACTCAAAACGATAGCGGTACATCTGCTCCGCCAGATTATTGACAAGCTGTATCAGCCTCTGATTTCCTGTTGCCTGTACAATAATATCATGCAGCGCCACATCCGCTCTGGCTATCTCCTGAATGTCCCCCGCCTGGGTTGCCTGCTCAAATTTTCCGCAGGCTTCCTTCAAATTATCCAGCTCCTCCGGCGTAATTCTTTCACAGGCAAGCTCCACGCATAAAGCATCCAGCGCCCGTCTGACCTCCAGCACATCATTCATGCTCTTTTCCGTAATCTGGGCAACCTCTGCCCCTCTTCTCGGAATCATCGTAACCAGGCCTTCCAGCTCCAGCTTTCTGATTGCCTCCCGAATCGGCGTCCGGCTTACCCCAAGCTGATTTGCCAGATGGATTTCCATCAGCCTCTCCCCCGGTTTCAGCTCCCCTCTTAAAATTGCCTGTCTGAGTGTATTAAACACCACATCCCGCAGGGGAAGAAATTCATCCATCTGGGGCTGTAAATAGTCCTGCATATTTTGTAACCTCCGTCCCTTTTACTCAGCAAAACCACCCGGTACCGGGCGCGTTACAAAAAGCTGTTCTGCCTTTTTCTCCTGCTGCATCCTCTCATAGGCATACTGCGCCTTTTCTTCGCTTTCAAACACACCGAAAACAGTAGGCCCGCTGCCGCTCATCAGGCTTCTCTTTGCCCCCAGTTCAAGCATCCGCTCCTTTAATCCGGCAATCACAGGATGCGCCGGTATCGTTACCGTTTCCAGCACATTTTCCATTCTTTCCAGAATCCCGTCCATAGACTGCTCCCTGATTGCCGAAACCATACCGTCAATATCCGGGTGCTCTATTTTCTCTGCACTGTCTAAATGCTCATAAACATATTTTGTGGAAACGCTAATCTCCGGCTTTGCCACCAAAAGCACCATATCCGGCACAGGGGGAAGCACCGTCAGTTCTTCTCCAATCCCCTCTGCCAGCGCGGTTCCTCCCAGGAGGCAGTAAGGCACATCCGCCCCGATGGAAACTGCTTCCCGCATCAGTTCTTCCTTCGGCACGCCAAGCCTGAAAAGCCTGTTCATTCCCTGCATGGCAGCTGCCGCATCCGTGCTTCCTCCTGCCATTCCGGCGGCAATGGGAATATTTTTCTGCAAATGCACCCGGATTCCCTCTTCTATCCGGTATTTTTCCATCATCAGCCTTGCTGCCTTATAAATCAGGTTATTTTCATCCGTTGGAAGGATACCGGAATCTGTTGTTATCTGAATCCCCTGTTCTGCCCTTTCAAAGGTCAGTTCATCATAAATTCCTACTGTCTGCATCACCATTTTTACCTGATGATATCCGTCTGGCAGCCTTCCAATCACGTCCAGCCCCAGATTTATCTTGGCATATGCCTTAAGCTTTTCCTGTTGCATTTTTCTGCTCCCGTTCCTTCTTTTCAAAAAAGATAAGATTGTACTAAATTTTATACAATCCGAAAGGTTTTGTCAATGCCGGGGGATTTTCCTGCTTTTTTTCTAAACTTTCCCCCCTTTCTGTCCGATACAGATAGTATAAAGGTCATGGATGACCACCATATATTAAAGAAAGGCAAGGTATTTTATATGAGCGTAAACGGAATTACATCAAGTCAGGCTGCCGCTGCTTACAGCTATTCCTCCACGGAAAGCAAAAAGGCGGAAACCACACAGGAAACAAAATCTGAAACCACAAACAAAGCAAACGATACAGGCGTTATATATGAGCCTTCCAAAGAAGCTTCCACTGCGGGCACCAAAAAAACCTACACCCCCAATACCGCACTGGTACAGCAGCTTAAAGCAGATGCAGATGCAAGAATCTCCCAGCTTCGCAGTCTGGTAGAAAAGTTAATCAGCGGACAGGCTGATTCCTACGGAAAGGCTAATGATATCTGGTCTTTCTTAAGAGAAGGCAGCTTCACTGTTGATCCTGCCACCAAGGCACAGGCACAGGAGGATATTTCCGAGGACGGATACTGGGGTGTAAAGCAGACCTCCCAGAGGATTCTGGATTTTGCAACCGCTCTGACCGGCGGCGACCCGAGCAAAATCGAAGAGATGCGCTCTGCTTTCCAGAAGGGCTACAAGCAGGCTGAAAAGACCTGGGGCGGCAAGCTTCCCGATATTTCCCAGCAGACCTATGATGCTGTTATGAAGGGCTTTGATGATATGGCTGCTGCCGCAAATAAAACAGAGGAATAACAAAAGCTGCGCAAGACGCACTGTGAAAGGGCTGTACACGGATTTTTCCGTGTCAGCCCCTTTTAAATTCATCCACCCTTTACCACCAGAAGCTTCTGTCCCGGCACCAGAGTATCTCCCTCCAGTTCATTTAAGCTGCGCAGGGTATCCACCGTCACATAATATTTTTTACCGATATTCCACAGACTGTCCCCATCCTTTACCACATATACCACCATTCCCGGAAGTCTGCTCATTTTCTCCGTATCCAGAGGCTGTGCATTGATTTCCTGAATCAGTTCCAGCCTGCTGTTTCTAAACACAGATGTGGAAAAGCACAAAATTACCTTGACATCCAGCTCCTCGCCATCCAGCATTGTTACCTGAAGCTGCTCCGCCTCTCCATGCACATTTCCCATATCCTCCGGCGTCATATCGGGGATTTCCAGTGTATACTGATAGGGAAGCCGGGTCTGAATACAGCCATAGGGAGAATCATCCTCCCCGGTAATATACATTACCTTCAGGCATACATTTCCCTGTAACAAAATACCGTTTTCCACAGGGTTCTGCTTTTCCAGAGTCACAGTTCCCTCACTGTGCAGAAGCTGCAGCACATTTCCGGTTCCTACCTGTACATGCTCTGTGAGCTTCGTTTTTCCTGTCACACAGGACAACAGCTTTTTCAGATTTGCCGGGTGGGACTGCACCGAAATTTCCTCCGACACCCCGTAAATATCCGAAATGACCTCCAAATCCTCTTCTTCATAGATTCGCATATCAATTTCCAGAGAAAGCTCCATCCCGACACTTCTCTCCTCACCGTCGAAATCCGGGCGCACGGTAAGCCCCTTCTGCCCTATATGGCAGCGGATATCCGGAATCATCCCCTCCTTTGCGCCGGAACATTCCAGCGTTCCTGTAAAGGGCAGTGTCGTTTCAAAGGTCTGGACGGGATGCTCCTCCCCCTCTCCCTCATACAGCAAAAAGAAATGAACATCCCCGGAAATGGCAATTTTGTCATCCATCACCTTAAATGCCATATCTCCGGTGGAAACATTATCCCAGAGGATCTGGAAGATATTGGGATAATGGGAGGGCAGATTGATTTCCTCTTTCAGGCGGAAAACATCATTTTTACGGATTGCCAGCTTTGCCGCTGTCATCGGCATTTTGCGGTATTCGCATTTTTCCTCCCCGGAAATGGCAATGGGAACCTCCTCATCCTGTATCTCCTCCACCTTCGCCGAAAGGGTAATCAGTGCCTGCACGTTCAGCTTTCTGGAGTGAATCATGCTGATTGTCAAATCCTCTATACTGCCCTCCACGGTAACATTGTCCCCGGGCTGGACATCCTTCATATGTATCTTCTCTTCAAAGGGAAGCTGTCCCTCCAGTAAAATCAGGCTGCTTCCCTCCTCCAGCGTATGATATAAAACCTGAAATTTCAGATTTCCCCGCACCGTCACCATATCCGTTCCCGGTCTGATTTCCTCTGTGACAAGCTCCGCCCTTTCCAGATTCAGGCTGTGGACATCCGGCTTGCTGTCCGGAATATTAACATCCTCTTCCAATGTAAATTGTGTCACTGCCTGTGTCTTTATGCAGTCCATATGTATGTTTCTCTTTATCAGTTCCACAAAAATACCTCCATCTATATACTGGTATAAGCATATATATGAAGGTATTTTCTAATATAGAAGCATATTCTTTTTATACGATGCCGATTAAATCTGTGACACGTTCCACCTGATACTGTTTCATATACTCTTCAATGCCCTGTACAATCTCTGTTGTTGTATAGGGATTGACAAAGTTCATGGCACCCACGCTTACTGCGCTGGCACCTGCCATCAGAAACTCTATGGCATCCTCTGCCGTGGCAATGCCCCCCATTCCGATAACCGGAATTTTTACCGCATGGGCTGCCTGATATACCATCCTCACGGCAATGGGCTTAATAGCAGGGCCGCTCATGCCGCCGGTCTTATTGGCAATGGCAAACTTTCTTTTATAAATGTCTATTTTCATGCCGGTGATGGTATTGATTAAGGAAATGGCATCCGCCCCTGCAGCCTCCGCAGCCTTCGCCATCTCTGTAATATCCGTCACATTCGGGCTTAATTTCATGATTACCGGCTGCTTTGCCTTTGCCTTGATTTCCTTCGTAATATGATACAGGGCATCCGCCTTCTGTCCAAAGGCAATCGCCCCTTCCTTTACGTTGGGACAGGAAACATTGATTTCCAGCATGGACACCGCCGGTTCTTCTCCCAGCCGTTCCACAACCTCCACATAATCCTCTTCCGTCTTTCCGCAGACATTCACAATGATTTTCGTATCATACTGCTTCAGAAAAGGAATATCCCGCTCCATAAATACATCAATGCCCGGATTCTGTAATCCGATGGCATTTAACATTCCGCCGTACACTTCCGCCACCCTCGGTGTCGGATTTCCCGGCCAGGGCACATTTGCCACTCCCTTTGTCACAACCGCCCCCAGCCTGTTCAAATCCACAAACTCGCCGTACTCCATACCGGAGCCAAAGGTTCCTGATGCCGTCATCACCGGGTTTTTAAATGTCACACCAGCAATTTTTACCTGCGTATCCATCTATCGCTTCTCCTCTTTTTTCTGTTCTCTCCAAAACTATATGTCTACTTCCTCTGCATCAAAAACCGGTCCGTCTGTACAGATTCTTGCATTATTCACATGGGAATGATGGTCTGTATGTCTGGTTTTGACAACACAGCCAAGGCATGCCCCAACGCCGCACGCCATATGCTCTTCCAGTGAGATATAGGTTTTACAGTGATGCACCTCCCCATATGCTTTGATGGCGCGAAGCATGGGCATCGGGCCGCAGGCATAAATCATATCCGCCTCCAGAGCATTTGCTTCAATGGCATCCATGACATTTCCCTTTGTGCCCACACTGCCGTCCTCTGTGGCAATGAAAACCTTTCCGTACTTTTCAAAATCTTCCTTTAAGAAGGTATCCTTATTCCGGTAGCCCACAATAATCTGTTTGTCCGCATCTATCTGCTTCGCCAGCTCCAGAATGGGAGGCACCCCGATACCGCCGCCCATCAGAAATACCTTTTTGCCCTTTGCTTCCTCAACGGGAAATCCGTTGCCCAGAATCCCCAGAATCGAAATGGCTTCTCCCGGCTGATACCCTGAAAATTCTCTGGTTCCCGCACCTGCTACCCGGTAAACAATTCTCAGTGCCTTTCCCTCTCCGTCCACCTCACAGATACTGATGGGTCTTGGAAGAAGCGTACTTTTATCCTTCGGGTACACCCCGATAAACTGCCCCGGATGCGCCTCTTCTGCAAGTCCGGTTTCAATCCACATATCAAAAATTCCCGGTGCCAGCTCCCTCTGAGAGCGCACAACCGCCTTTTGTTTTTCTTTCATTTCAATCTCCATTCCGCAGGCATTCCCTTGCCGAAGGAATCGCGAACTGAATATCAGATTCAGTTCTGCGATAACAGCTACTTTGTGGCGCCTGCAACACAATATAGCCAAAGTCATATAAATATGACTTGTGAAACTTAGAACTTCTTCACGAAAGAGCCATTGCTCTGAGCGATTAGAAGTTCTTTTCACACTAATCCCCATTTCTATTCTAATATCTTACCGGCACAAATCGTTTTTACTACTTTTCCCTTTAAATTCCACCCGGTAAAGGGAGTATTCCCCGCCTTGGAGGCATAGCTTTCCGGTGTCCATTCCGCAGCCGTATCAATCAGAATAATATCCGCAGGACCTCCCTCTGCCAGATACCCGGCATCCAGATGGTACAGGTTTGCCGGATTGGTACTCATCAGGGTCAAAAGCTGCCGCATTGTCATATATCCCTCATCCACCAGCTTTGTAATTCCCAGTGCCAGCGCTGTTTCCAGACCGATGATTCCGCTGGGTGCCTCCTGTATGGGCTTTGCCTTCTCCTCTGCGGTATGGGGGGCATGGTCTGTTGCAATCAAATCAATGGTGCCGTCCACCAGTCCCTTAATTATTGCCTGCCTGTCTGCCTCCTCCCTGAGAGGGGGATTCATTTTTGCCAGCGTACCGTACTGAATAGCTGCATCCTCTGTCAGGGTAAAATGATGGGGAGTTGCTTCCGCATGGATGTTATGTCCCTCTTCCTTTGCCCTGCGTACCAGCTCCACACCCTCTTTTGTACTGATATGCTGAATATCAATATTGGCGCCGGTTTCCAGTGCCAGCTTCAAATCTCTTTCTATCATGGAAATCTCCGCCTGTCTGTCTGAACCGCCGATTCCGTAGTACTCGCTTGCCTTTCCGTGATTGATGCCGTTATTCTCTATATAAGCAGGATTCTCCTCATGGAAGCTGATGGGCAGGTCTAAAGCTGCCGCCATCTTCATCGCCTCTCTTACAAGGTTTTCATCCAGAAGGGGGATTCCGTCATCCGTAAAACCTGCTGCTCCCGCCTCTGCCAGCTTCCGCATTTCCGTCAGCTTCTGTCCCTGCATCCCTACAGTCACATTGGCACAGGTTTTTACGTGGATTCCGGTTTCCTCTCCCCGCTTTATCACGTAGGAAAGCGTTTCCGGATTGTCCACACAGGGTCTGGTATTCGCCATCAGCACAACCGTGGTAAAACCACCCTTTGCCGCTGCCTTTGCCCCGGTGGTAATATCCTCTTTCTTTGTAAAGCCCGGCTCTCTGAAATGGACATGTACATCCACCAGTCCGGGAGCCACCAAAAGTCCCTCCGCATCCAGCACCTGGCAGCCGGACTTTGGCACTTCCAGCTTCTTTCCGATTCTTATAATCTTTTCCCCGTCCACCAGAATATCATAGTTTCCATCCCAGCCGGATTTCGGGTCTATCATATAGCCATTTTTTATGAGCAGCATAGGCGCCTCCTCACATTTTATTTTACAGGACAAATCCGCTGTCTGTGTGTCTGTGGCACCGGTTGTACGAGATGGACATGCCCACAAGCAGACACTGTGGAGCCGCCGGCACTTACACACCGTATTTTGGTGTGTTAAGCCTCCTGTGGAGGCGGGTGCCGTTGCGAGCGCAACTCGCGCAAGCGACGTGTCTGCGGTGGACATATCCATCTCGTACAACCGGTGCCCGGAAATCACAAATCCGCAGTCCTTATAAAATTAAGTGTACCATGAATTTCCCGATTTGGCTATTCAAAAGTAACCGGCTGCTTCAGGAGTTCTGTTTTCAGGACAATATAAGGGCAGGAGGGTGCCTCATTCTCCCGTTTCGGTGTTTCCGGTCCCAGAAGACTTGTGTTGACCCGGATATCCCCATCCGTCAGATACAGTGCGTTTACCGCAATGCTGTACCCGCTTCTTTCCTGCTGCCCGTACCCGATACATATGTACAATCCGTCCTTCTCCTCAAAGGTGAACTGAAATGGCTCCTTTTTTACTTCCTCTATCTTTTTCTTTAATTCCTCCGGTATCTTTTCCTCACTCAGCACCGTAAAATCCAAATCCCTGAGTTTTACCGTTTCCTTCTTTACAAATGTGCATCCGCCAAGCATCAGGCATCCCAGTATCAGAAACAGAACTGCCTTCTTTGTCCATCCTGTTTTTCTCATTCTTTGCTCCATTCCCACCGATTCTTTTTTGTATTCTATGTACACCCGGTTCTTTTTATGCTATGATGCTTGCAGTGAAAGGAGTATTCCCATGATTCGTCTGATTCTGGTTGCTTTGTTTTTAATTTTATATCTGATACTTTCCCTTCCGGTTCTTCTTGCGGAATGGCTGATTGGAAAATGGAACCCTTCCTTAAAGGATAAATCCTGCAAAGCCTGTGTCGATTTCGGCTTCCGCTGTATTCAGGCTCTTGCAGGAGTCAACCTGATTGTCCGGGGACAGGAAAATATTCCCACCGATACCGCAGTTCTCTACGTGGGCAATCACCGCAGCTTCTTTGATGTGGTTCTTTCCCTCGCTCTTTTTCCGGGAATCACAGGCTACGTTTCCAAAGTCGAAATGAAAAAGGTGCCGATTCTGCGGCTCTGGATGAAAAATATCCATTGTCTGTTTCTGGACAGAAACAACATCAAGGAGGGTCTGAAAACCATACTCGCCGGGGTGGAAGAGGTAAAAAGGGGAATTTCCCTCTGTATTTTCCCGGAGGGAACCCGCAACAAGGTCAATGACAGCTTTCTTCCCTTCCATGATGGCAGCTTCAAAATTGCAGACAAGGGAGGCGTTCCTGTCGTACCGATGACCATTGTCAATTCTGCTGCGGTTTTTGAGGACCATTTCCCCAAAATAAAAAAGGCAACCGTTGTGATTGCCTTTGATAAGCCCATATGGATAAAGGATTTGGACAAAGATACTAAAAAGCGTCTTGGCTCCTATGTAGGGGAAATCATTTCCAAACGTTACTTTTCCTTAAAGGATGAATTTTTCCCGGCAAGCTGCGCCAACAGCAGCAAATAGCCTGTTTTCTGCTCTGCCTCACCATAAAAGTCAACCGATTCCAGATTACAGCCCATCAGATAGTGCAGGAAGTCCTCGCCGATATTGGTATACTGATAGTTGTTCATACAATAATTGGCGCAGGACACAATCCTTGCATTTTTCAGCAAATCCTCCGAACCGTCATTTCTCGCCGTCACAGGATGAATCATTTCCTCATAACAGCTGGATATTTCCTCTGCCCGCTCCATCAGCCTTTTCATAATAATATCGCACAAATCCATATCTACCTTCTGTCTTGTCACCAGATAGGTCATGGCGCCGTACAGATATGCCGTTTCCTCCAGATAAGTGCTGTTATTGGTAAAATAGCTTTCGTACTCCAATAACTGTTTTCCGTATGCCTGTAAACCGGTAGCACGATACAGCTCTGCCAGAGCACAGAAAATATCCGCCGATTTATTCAGGGTATTCTGTACCTGACCGAAAACGGTAGAGGCACGCTTCAGGCAGTCCGTGGCATAGGAAAAGGAAAACTTCTGATAGGTATAACTGAATTTTGCCAGAAATGCCGCGTACAAGGCTTCCTCCGATGCCGAAACTCCGTTTTCCTCCCGATATGCCACCCACTCCTTTAATTCCTCCAATATATCCGGAATTTCATTTTTATTTTCATCCGGGAAAATATCCGGATACCATTCATACGCCTGCAGCAGCGTAACTGCCTCTTCGGTTTCCAGCGTGTGACTGCGGCAGCTTTCCAGCAGTTCTTCACAGGTTTCCCCGAAAAGCTCCTGATAAAAATCATCCTCTATCCAAAAGGGATAGGACTCTCCGATATACGCGCACCGCAAATAGACTCTGCCTGTCACATCCGCCTGGGAAAAGTCTGCCGTTCCCACGTAAATTTCCTGTTTTTCCAGATACACAACCTCTGTTACCCTGCCGCTGTAAACCGTTTCACCGCTTTCCGCATCCACCAGCGAAAATACCTTCGGCAGACGTTTTCCCTTTAAAACTGCCTCCTTTTTCTCCTCCGTCCCGTATCCATATCTGTCCACAAGAACATTCGGTGTCAGTGCAGGAAGCGAATAGTCAATCACCGGCGTTTCTTCCATGGCTGTGGGCACAGCTGTGTTTGGAACATATTCTGTTGTTTTCTGCTGTCCACAGCCGCTGAAGGGCAGGACAGACAGCATCATACAAACGCAAGCCGCGCTCCACTTTCTTTTTTTCATATTTCTCCTGTTTCTGCGCACATTCCCTGCACAGATTTTCCTTAGAGCCATCCTCTATTTCCTCTCCAGCCATGGTCTTTATTCTTCCACCGACAATATACATACCTGCCTCCCTATCGGAACAGGCTTTCCGGATTCACAGGAATACCGTCTGCCGTCAGCTTCAAATAAAGATTTGCGCCTTCCACGCTGAAATATTTCGTAGGAGCGCCAACCACTCCTATCACATCTCCCTCCTGAATATAGCTGCCCTGCTCCACAGTCAGTTCCTTTAACTGTCCGTAGGTCAGTTCATAGCCATTTCCCAGTTCCACCGTAAATCCAAGACCGATTTCCGCATCTTCAAAAAGATGCTCCACCTTTCCGTCTGCGCATGCCACAATCTGGGTACCCTCCTCAGCCTGAAGCATCAGCGCCGGATTGTATTTATACTGGTCAAGCGTGGAAAAGTAAATACTACTGTCCATGCTGAAGGGCAGTAGCACCTCTCCCTCTAACGGTCTTAAAAGCCCCTCTGCCTCCGAAAACTGCAGTTCCTTTACCGCCTGGGATTCTGCCTGCTTCGGCGCCTCCCTGGGAGCGTCCCCGCCAGGAGCCTCCTTACTTCCTTCCTTTTCTGCCTCCTGATTCTTCTCCCCGTCCTTCTCTGTATCCTTTTCCTTCTCTTCTTCCTTTTCCTTCAGAAGGTCCTCCCCCTCCGGAATTTGAGTTTCCTCTTTATCCGTCAGACCGGGAATCTGTATCAGACCGGAGCCCGCCTCCATGGGCATATAATCCAGGTCATCCTCCAGAACTGCATTTCCGGTATCTGTTCTGTTCCGGGCGATTTCCTGATTTTTATCTGCCGCGTGGTCCTCCAGTGCCGTAAAGTCTATGGTGTATCCGTCATCCTCTTCCCCTGTATTCTGTGCCTGCATATATACTCCCGTCATCGTCAACGCAGCAAGCACAAAGGCTGATGAGGCAAGCATGACTATCCGTTCCTTTTTTCCATTATTTCTATTTCTCTGATTCCTTCTCATGGCTGTTCTCTCCCTTTCTTCGCAAGATGTTAAGTTTCCTCTTTGACAGTCTTGCCGGAAAGGGTTCTTTTTATACGAAAGCCATTGATTCAGACAACTTTACTGTGCAGCCATTTTCCACTTTTAAAACGAATAAAGAAAATTACACCTCTTACCGCCCAGTCTGCGAACATACCGTACCAGACCGCCATCGGTCCCATATGATACTGTCTTACTAAAAATATACAAAGGGCAACTCTTAAACACCACATGGTTATTGTAGATGTTATCATGGAAAATTTTACATCCCCCGCCGCCCGCATACCATAGGCAGGGATAAAGGAAAATGTCCAGAACAGCGGCTTTGCGATGGTAATTGCCACTACCATGTCAAAGCACATGGCAGCACTTTCCGCTTCCATTCCTGCAATCCACAAAATCGGCTTTGTGGCTGCCAGCACAAGAAGGCAGGAAACCAGAATCCCCACCAGACCAATCTGGGTACAGCGCACCACATAGAACTTTGCTTCTTCTCTTCTGCCCGCACCGATTGCCTGTCCTACCATGGTCATCAGTCCAATCCCTACGCCCACACCGAAAATACCATTTACCATTTCCAGAATATTTGCCATTGCCTGCGCAGCGATTGCCACGGTTCCCATGGTAGAAACCGTAGACTGGATTGCCAGCTTTCCGAACTGGAACATACCATTTTCAATTCCCGCCGGCACACCAATTGCCAGAATCTTCATAATCAGCGGCATATCCGGGCGGATCTGCAGATAATCCTTTACCACAACAACCTGTCTGGGCTTCCGCAGATAGTAAAAAATAACAATCGCTGACAGGGCACGGGAAAACAGCGTAGACAAAGCTGCTCCTGCAACCCCCATCTGGAATCCGAAAATCAAAACAGCATTTCCTGCGATATTCAACAGATTACAGACAACGGAAACCTGCATGGGAAAGCGGGAATTTCCGCCTGCCCGGAAAAAGGCAGAACCCGCATTAAACAAAGCAAGAAACGGATAGGATAAAACTGTTATCAGAAAATATACCTGCGCCTTTTCCATAACCCCCGGCTCTATCTGTCCAAAGGTCAGTTGAAGCAGTGGCTTTCGGAAGCAAAGTCCCAACACCATGATACTCAGCGAAATCGTCAGTACCGTCAGCACCACCTGCCTTGCCGCCCGGTTACAGCCGTTTTCATCCCGGTTTCCCAGATATTGGGAGCAGATAATCGCCGCCCCGGTTGCCATGGCAGAAAAGACCTGAATCACAAGATTGTTGATGGAATCCACCAGAGAAACCGCGGAAATCGCCTCACTTCCCACGTTACTTACCATCATGGTATCCACCATTCCCATAAAGGAGTTGAGCAGCTGTTCTATGACAATAGGCACCAGAAGGGCAATCATCGCCTTCGTAGGATACAGCATCCCCTGAAAATCAATCTGCTTCTTATCATATAATTTCCCGAATTTTAAAGACATATATACAATCCTTTCCTGAAGTATCCGTCCTTACAGGCTCCAGATATTGCCATCTGTAACTGCGTAAACCTGTTAAATCCTGTACAAAAACTGACAGGGAGAGAAATCTCCCTGTCAGTCTACGCTTCTTTTGCATATTTTGCAACATCAACATGCTGGATTGTTCCACAATCTCCATTTTCATATAAGAAAGCTCCGGAATAACGCACCGCGCCAAGTGTCTGCCCTGTCTGGCTTTTCTGGGTGTAATCTGTGGAAACATTCTGCAGGCAGATGGCTCCTACCCCTTTTTCTGAAAGCTTATAAAGCACATCATTTCCGTTTTCATCCTTCATCCAGATTTTCAGCTTATCCCAGATGGCATCATTTTCATCAATCCAGCCATTGCCATCCTCATCATACTGCGCCAAATCCGCAAAGCCATTGCCGCTTTTTGTGCCGAACAGTTCGCTTCCGTCATTGATAATTCCGTCCCCGTTTTTATCCAATGCCAGATATCCGCTTCCGGAGCCGAGCCCTGCTACCTCATCCGGAGTACCATCGGCATCAATATCAAAAAACATGGTCTGGTCTGTGAGTTCCGCCGCATCTGTATCCAGATTGATGACAAGCGGATCACAGAAGGTAAAGCTTGCCAAATCCAGTTGTTCCCGATATCTTTCCTCGAAGCTGCGGCTCATCCCCACATTGATATTAAAATTGATTTCCCTGCCATCGCCTGTGCGTACCGTTCCCACCGTGGAAAAGGATGTGGATTCCTTTTCCTGATAATAGCTTTCCTGTACATACTCTAACTGCTTGTATCTCGCTGTGGGGCTGTTCACCAGCCATATCAGGTTTCCCTCTCCCTGGCTTTTGTTTAACGTCCCAGTTGTACCGGTCTGATTTTCCGTCCGGGTGTTGTCCGTCTGGGTGCTATCCGTCTGGGTACTCCCCTGGCTGCTCTCCGTTCCACTGTTCCTGCCCAAAGCCGTATCCAGCCAGTTTCCTCTGCTTTGTCTGTTTCCAAAAAACAGTTCATAAATATATCGGATGGTCTGGTTTCTGATTTCCTCATAGGTCTGGCTGGCACTGCTGCGCAGGGAAACAGAGGAAATTTTTGTCTGAAAACGGTTCTGCCAGTCCCTGAGGCTCATCCCCGTATTTTCCTTTGTCCCTGTTGTCTGCTCCTGCCCTTCTTCCCCGGAAGCCTTTGTATCCCCTCCCGTGGCGGTCAGATTTCCTCCCTGAAGGGAGCCTGCTGTTACTTCTGTAATCATAAATCTTCTCATGGTAACAGAACTGCTTTCATACTTTCTGGAAGCATTCATCGCTACTGATGCAGATTCTATTCTCAAATTGTTCTCTCCTTTTCCAAAGAACCCATTCCGCCCTTCCGCTGTTATCCACCGTCCCTGTTGCAATCCCAGCTTCCCCGTCGAAACTTCTTTCGGCTTCCCTCCTGTCTGCCCGAAAAAAAATGGTATCAGCGAAGAAAAATCCCTCTTTCTTCTGCTCATACCATCCGTGGTCTTCTTTATCATACTTGTAAGCGGTTTGGCCTGACCGCTCCCTGTACCTATTATATCGACCTTTTGCCTTTATTCTTTAGTTTTCTGCACTTTTTAATCGTTTTTCTCTTCTGCTTCCTCTGCCTTCTGTGTCGCCGGAGCAGGTCTTAAAACCTGTCCTCCGGCATTTTTTGTGGCTGCCTGTCTTGCCTGGGCAATCCGCATTGCCATAATATTTGCCACCATTCCCCGGGGAACCACCAGATTAGCCCCCACCGGATTGATTACAAAGCCAAGTGCCGGGCTGACATTCCCGTTGGAATCCCGGCGCAGAAGCATTGCCGCATAGTCATCAAATTTCAGGGCAAAAAAGTGCTGCTTCTGTCCTACCTTTTCCTGCCATGCCTCATATTCGGAAGCATCTGTAAATGCCATAAAGAACTTCTTCCCGTCCGGGGCTGACAGCATGGGAAACTGTACCTTAGTTCCCGGCTCTGCCCTCAGCTTGCCATCCGGTCCTTCTACAGGCTGAGGCTCCATCAGAACCGGCGCCATCATATTTGCCTGAATCAGCTCATCCACAAACATTTTTCTGTGTTCCGGCGTATCCTCTGCCTTTATCAATTCGATACATCCTACCAACATAGGATTTGATACTGTTTTATTAAATTCCATACTAATCTCCATTCCGCAGGCATTCCTTTGCCGAAGGAATCGCGAACTGAATTTCAGATTCAGTTCTGCGATAATGGCTACTTTGCGCCGCTTTTTATACCCGGTTATAGTTAATCAGACAACCCTTTAAAATAATCTGTCGTTCTTCGTCTGTCAGTTCTCCCAGACGCAGTTCAAATTTTTCAAGTCCGCCATCCTTTACCACATACGCGGGAATTACCTCTGCTTTTTCCTCCACTGCCTTCTTGATATCCGGGATAAACAGATAATCCAGATTGTGGAAGGGAAGCTCTCCCTCTTTGATTAAGAAGGGCAGCATACCCCAGTTAATCAGGTTGGAGCGATAACGCTTTGTCGCATACTCATTTGCAATATTTGCCCAGCCGCCAAGCACCTTCTGGCAGGAAGCCGCCTGCTCACGGGCAGAACCGTCACCTGGCTTGACTGCAAAAATGGTAGAACCAAAGCCTGTATTTACATGGCTGACCTCCGGGAACTGCTGCTTAATCGGTCCCATAACATTCTTGATTTCAGGACATACATGGCAGGGATGTCCACCCTTCATACGCTCTTCCTCCAGCGCGCGCATTGCCTTCGCTCTGCCCACATAAGCGGGGTCCTTACGGCTTAAGGTAAACTCAGCCAGTCCTAAGGGATTGGAACGGTAGGAAGAGGTTTCTCCGGAAGGAATCAGCTCATCCGTGGTTGTTACCGGGTCATGGATTTCACTGACAACCTGCAGTACCAGATTGTCCGGCAGCGCTCCCATAGCCGGCCAGTCCTTGATATTGGGTCCAAACTGGATTTCTGCATCCGGGTCTGCCACACCATGAGAATCAAATACCCGGTTTGCATAAATCTTACTGTCAAAGTGATATTTATATTTTCCAAAGTCACCATCAAACTCCGTAGCCGGTGTCAGAATACCCTTGTTTGCCGCCGTTGCCGCAATGGAACGGGCATCCATCAGGGCAACAGAAGAAATCTGACCGTTCTGGAGCTTGCTTCCCTCTCTGTTGGGGAAGTTTCTGGTAGAATGACGGATACTGAAAGCATTGTTTGCGGGAGTATCACCTGCACCGAAGCAGGGACCGCAGAAGGCTGTTTTCATTACCGCACCGGTTTCCAGAATGGTTGCTGCACAGCCATTCCGAATCAGTTCCATATAAACTGGCATGGATGCCGGATAAACACTTAAGGTAAATTCATCCGCACCGATATATCTGCCCTTCAGGATGTCTGCTGCCGCGCAGATATTCTCAAATCCACCGCCGGCACAGCCTGCAATAATTCCCTGGTCAACCAGCAGCTTTCCGTTCTTTACCTTGTCCTTCAAATGAAACTCTACCGCACCGTCCAGAGAAACTGCCGCTCTCTTTTCTGTTTCATCCAGAATGTCCAGAAGATTTCCATTCAGTTCCTCAATGGTATAGGTATTGCTGGGATGGAAAGGCATGGCAATCATGGGACGGATTTTATCCAGTTCTATCTTAACCATTCCGTCATAATATGCCACCTGTCCGGGTGCAAGCTCTCTGTAATCCTCTTTCCGTCCGTGAATTTCATAGAACTCTTCAATCGCACTGTCCGTCTTCCAGATAGAAGAAAGACAGGTTGTTTCCGTTGTCATAACATCCACACCGATTCTGAAATCAGCGCTCAGAGATGCAACACCGGGGCCTACAAACTCCATCACCTTATTTTTTACATAACCGTTCTTAAAGACTGCACCGATAATTGCCAGAGCAACGTCCTGAGGACCTACTCCCTTTACCGGTTCTCCGGTCAGATAAATACCGACAACGCCGGGCATGTTAATATCATAGGTCTGATTCAGGAGCTGCTTTACCAGCTCCGGTCCCCCCTCTCCCATTGCCATGGTACCAAGGGCACCATATCTGGTATGGGAATCGGAACCCAGAATCATCTTGCCGCCGCAAGCCAGCATTTCCCTTGCAAACTGATGAATAACCGCCTGATGAGGGGGGACATAAACTCCGCCGTACTTCTTTGCGCAGGAAAGTCCAAACATGTGGTCATCCTCGTTAATGGTTCCACCTACTGCACAAAGAGAGTTGTGGCAGTTCGTCAATACATACGGCATGGGAAACTTCTGCAGTCCGGAAGCTCTTGCCGTCTGGATAATACCTACAAAGGTAATATCATGGCTGGTCAGCTTGTCAAACCGGATTTTCAGCTTCTCCATATTTCCGGAAGTATTATGGCTTTCCAGAATACCATAGGCAATCGTATTCTTTGCCGCCTCCTCCTTCGATACCTGCCTGCCCGTCTTTGCTGTAATTGCCGCCGCTGCATCCGGAGCGTCCGGAATAATTTCCGTACCGTTTACCAGATATGCGCCGCCCTGTAACAGTTCTATCATAATCATCCTCCTATTTCCATGCCATAACAATTAAAGTACCACCTTATCCAAATGCCAGATTTCATCCACATACTGCTGGATGGTTCTGTCGGAAGTAAATTTACCAGAGCAGCCCACATTCAGCATGGCACTCTTTGCCCAGCCCTTCTGGTTTCTGTAGGCAGCCTCCACCTTCTTCTGTGCCTCCGCATAGGAACGGAAATCCTTCAGAATAAAGTAGGTATCCGCCTTGGAAGTGCTTAAGGTATTTAACAGAGAGTTGTACAGCGGACGGAATAATTCCTTATCCTGGGAATAGGTTCCGTCAATAAGCTGGTCTACTACCCTGTGAATATCCGCATCCTTCTGGTAAATCTCCATGGGATTATAGCCGCCATTGTTTTCATAGGCAATGACTTCATCAGAGGAAAGACCGAAAATGAAAGCATTTTCTGCCCCGACTTCCTCTACTATCTCCACATTTGCACCGTCCATGGTTCCCAGTGTCAGCGCACCGTTCAGCATGAACTTCATGTTGCCTGTGCCGGATGCCTCCTTGCTGGCAGTGGATATCTGTTCGGATACATCTGCTGCCGCAAAAATAATTTCTGCATTGGATACGTTGTAATTTTCAATAAACACAACCTTCAGCCTGCCCTGAATGGAAGCATCATTGTTTATAACATCCGCAACAGCATTTATCAGCTTGATTGTCAGCTTTGCATTTCTGTAGCCGGCTGCTGCCTTTGCCCCGAAGATAAAGGTTCTCGGATAGAAATCCATCTTCGGATTTGCCTTTAACTGGTTGTAAAGATACATGACATGCAGAATATTCAAAAGCTGCCTCTTATACTCATGCAGACGCTTTACCTGTACATCAAAAATAGAATCCGGATTTACCTCTACGCTGTTATGCTCCAGAATATATTTTGCCAGACGCTCCTTGTTCTTGCGCTTGATTGCCATAAATTCCTTCTGTGCCTTTGCATCCTCTGCCAGTTCTTTGATACCGGCAATCTTCGGCAGGTCAGTAATCCAGCCGTCCCCGACTTTGGAAGTTACCCAGTCTGCCAGAAGAGGATTTCCGTGCAACAGGAATCTTCTCTGGGTGATACCGTTTGTCTTATTGTTGAAGCGCTCCGGGAACATTTCATAGAAATCCTTCAGTTCCTGATTCTTCAGGATTTCCGTATGCAGCCTTGCCACTCCGTTTACGGAATATCCGGCTACAATCGCCATATGCGCCATCTTTACCTGTCCGTCATACAGAATTGCCATCTTGCGGATTTTTTCCTGTACATCCACACCGTAAGCACCGGTATACTTCTGCTCAATCTGCTGTACAAAGCGACGGTTGATTTCCTCCACAATCTGATATACTCTGGGAAGCAGTCTGGAGAACAAATCAATAGGCCACTTTTCCAACGCTTCCGCCATAATGGTATGGTTGGTGTAAGCGCAGGTGCGGGTGGTAATATCCCATGCTTCATCCCAGGAAAGATTATAGTCATCCAGCAAAATTCTCATCAATTCGGGAATTGCCACTGTCGGATGGGTATCATTCAGCTGGAAGGTTACTTTCTCCGGCAGGCCGTGAATATCCTCATGCCTGCGCATATACTTTTCCACAGCCTCCTGTACGGAAGCGGAAATAAAGAAATACTGCTGCTTTAACCGGAGTTCCTTTCCTGCATAATGATTGTCATTGGGATAGAGAACCTCCACAATATTTCTTGCCAGGTTTTCCTGCTCCACAGCCTTTCTGTAATCTCCCTTGTCGAAGGAATCCAGCTGGAAGCCCTCTACCGGCTCTGCATCCCAGATTCTCAGAGTATTTACAATGCCGTTGCCATATCCTACAATCGGGAAATCAAAGGGAATTGCCCGGACTGCCTGATAATCCTCCTGCTTAAAGCAGCTTCTGCCATTCTCATCACAGTACATGGAAACGTGTCCGCCGAATTTTACCAGCTTTGCATATTCCGGTCTGCGCAGTTCAAAGGGATTGCCGTTTTCCAGCCAGTTATCAGGCACTTCTACCTGATAACCGTCCTTGATTTCCTGCTTGAACATACCATAGCGGTAACGGATGCCGCAGCCGTAAGCCGGGTATCCAAGGGTTGCCAGAGAATCCAGGAAACATGCAGCCAATCTTCCCAGACCGCCGTTTCCAAGGGCTGCATCCGGCTCCTGGTCCTCCACCAGATTCAAATCCAGTCCCAGCTCGTCAAGTGCCTCTCTGACTGCCTTCTGTGCCTGCAGGTTAATGATATTATTGCCAAGGGCACGACCCATCAGAAATTCCATGGACATATAATATACCATTTTGGGGTCCTGCTTTTCGTAAGCCTTCTGGGTATCAATCCAGTTATCCATAATCTGATCCTTGATGGCAAGGCTGACAGCCTGAAAAATCTGCTGCATGTCAGCCTCCTCCAAATCCTTACGATACAGGGTTTTCACGTTATAAACAACACTTCTTTTGAAAAGGTCCTTATCAAACTTTTCCCTGCCTTCTACCTTTTTTTCCACTTTTTTCTGTGTGTTGTCATTCATGTGGGATTCTCCTTCCTTACACCTTCTCTACGGAAATGACAACTGTTTCTCCGTTGACATTCCATTCCTTTTCTATTGTAAGTTTCTTCTCTTCTGTCAGTTCGTCTGCCAGCACCTTGCCACAGATGGCTGCAGCGTTCTTTTCTGCCACCCCGGAAAGCTTCTTATTGCCGCTTAAGGATACTCTGATATGATCCATTACCTCAAAGCCAGCATCCTTACGCATGGTCTGAATCTTGCTGATAATTTCATAGACAAAGCCTTCCTCAATCAACTCCTCTGTCAGGTTGGTATCCAGTACAACCGTCATCCGGTTATCCTCCTGGGATACGTAACCCTCCTTCTGTGCCATATCAATCAGAAGGTCATCCTTTGTCAGTTCTACAGCAACACCGTTTACCTCAAACTTCAATGCACCCTTTTCGTTCAGGTCATCCATTGCCGCATTGCCGTCCAGTCCTGCAAGGGTTTTCTGGATTCCGCCAAGCTGCTTGCCGTATTTGGGTCCTACGGTACGAAGCTGAGGTTTGAAGGTATAGGAGGTAAAGTCCCTGATATCATCCGTAAAGACGACTTCCTTTACATTCAGTTCATCCTTGATAATATCCGTATAGAAGCTGTCCAGCTTAAAGTCTGCCTTGATATACATTTTGCTGATGGGCTGACGGTTCTTGATCGCGGCATCATTTCTGCAGGCACGGCCCATAACAACCGCATCCAGTACATCCTCCATGGATTCCTCCAGCTCTTTGTTGATAAATTCCTTCTGTACCACAGGGAAATCACAGAGGTGGATACTTTCCGGTGCGGAAGCATCAATGCTGCGTACAAGGTTCTGGTAAATATCCTCTGTCATGAAAGGAATCATGGGCGCTGCTGCCTTGCAGATAGTTACAAGAGCTGTATACAGGGTCATATAGGCATTTATTTTATCCTGCTCCATGCCCTTCGCCCAGAAACGCTCACGGCTGCGGCGTACATACCAGTTACTCATTTCGTCTACGAAATCCTGTAAAGCCTTTGCAGCCTCGGGAATTCTGTACTTATCCAGATTGTCATCCACCTCACCCACTACTGTGTTGAGCTTGGATAACAGCCACTTATCCATAACCGTTAATTTATCATATTCCAGTTTGTATTTTGTTGCGTCAAATCCGTCAATATTTGCATACAGGACAAAGAAAGCATAGGTATTCCACAAGGTACCCATGAACTTACGCTGTCCCTCCATAACTGCTTTGCCGGAGAACCGCTTGGGCAGCCAGGGGGCGGAGCTGGTATAGAAATACCATCTGATAGCGTCTGCGCCGTATTCCTTCAGAGCATCGAAGGGATCTACTGCATTGCCCTTTGACTTACTCATCTTCTGACCGTTTTCATCCTGTACATGTCCCAGAACGATAACATTCTCGTAGGGAGCTTTGTTAAAGAGCAGGGTAGATTCTGCCAGCAGGGAATAGAACCAGCCACGGGTCTGGTCTACCGCCTCGGAAATAAACTTGGCAGGGAACTGCTGCTCAAACAAATCCTTATTTTCAAAAGGATAATGATGCTGTGCGAAAGGCATTGCGCCGGAGTCAAACCAGCAGTCAATTACCTCCGGTACCCTGTGCATGGTCTTTCCACATTCCGGACAGGGCATGGTAATCGCGTCAATATAAGGTCTGTGGAACTCTACCGTCTTAGCCTCTTCATTGCCGCTCATCTGATACAGCTCTTCCCTGCTGCCGATGGCGTGCATATGTCCGCACTCACACTCCCAGATATTTAAAGGAGTTCCCCAGTAGCGGTTACGGGATACACCCCAGTCCTGGATATTCTCCAGCCAGTTACCGAAGCGTCCTTCTCCGATGGACTGGGGAATCCAGTTGATTGTCTTATTATTGCGTACCAGGTCATCCTTTACAGCCGTCATCTTGATGAACCAGGACTCTCTTGCATAGTAGATAAGAGGGGTATCGCATCTCCAGCAGAAGGGATAATCATGCTCAAACTTCGGCGCTGCAAACAGCTTACCCTCTTTGTCCAAATCCTTCAATACTTCCGGGTCCGCATCCTTGACAAACTTGCCCGCATAGGGAGTTTCTGCTGTCAAATCACCCTTGCCGTCCACGAACTGTACAAAAGGCAGGTTATAGTTTCTGCCAATCCGGGAGTCATCCTCACCAAAGGCAGGAGCGATGTGTACGATGCCGGTACCATCCGACATGGTAACGTAGGTGTCGCAGGTTACAAAATGTGCCTTTTTCTTCTGCTTTACAGCAGCTTCTCCCGCACAGGCATACAAAGGCTCATACTCTCTGTATTCCAGTTCCTTTCCCTGACAGGTTTCCAGTACCTCATAGGCGGGCTTTCCTTCCTCTGCCAGAGAACCGAGCACAGTATCCAGAAGCGCCTGTGCCAGATAATAAACTCTGCCGTCAGCCGCCTTTACCTTGCAGTAGGTTTCCTCCGGGTTGACACAGAGCGCCACGTTGGAGGGCAGTGTCCAGGGGGTTGTCGTCCATGCCAGGAAATAAGCATCCTCTCCTACGCAGCGGAAACGTACAATCGCAGAACGCTCCTTTACCGCCTTGTAGCCCTGTGCTACTTCATGGCTGGAAAGAGGGGTTCCGCAACGGGGACAGTAGGGAACAATCTTAAAGCCCTTGTATAGAAGTCCCTTATCCCATATAGTCTTTAATGCCCACCATTCGGACTCAATAAAGTTATCATCATAGGTTACATAGGGATGATCCATATCTGCCCAGAAGCCTACTGTATTGGAAAAATCCTCCCACATACCCTTGTACTTCCAGACACTTTCCTTACATTTATCAATAAAGGGAGCCAGACCATACTCCTCAATCTGCTCTTTTCCATCCAGTCCAAGAAGCTTTTCCACTTCCAGCTCTACGGGCAGTCCGTGGGTATCCCAGCCGGCCTTTCTCGGTACCATATAGCCCTTCATGGTACGGTATCTGGGAATCATATCCTTGATGGTACGGGTTTCCACATGTCCAATATGGGGCTTTCCGTTTGCAGTGGGCGGTCCATCATAAAAGGTATAGGTAGGGCCTTCCTTTCTGCTGTCGATACTTTTTCTGAAAATATCGTTCTCCTTCCAAAAAGCCTCTACCGCCTTTTCCCGTTCCACAAAGTTCAGATTGGTCGCTACTTGCTTGTACATATCCTTCTTCCTTTCTGTTTCCTGCAATAAATCCTGAAAATAATAAAGACCCCATCCTGTAAAAGGACGAGGTCTGTTTTCCCTGCGTTTACCACCTGTTACGTCATACTTCCGCTTTTCGCGGAGTGATATGCTTTCCGGTAACGGTGGAAGCCGTTCAAATCTACCGGGAATAAAATTCCTTTGGATTTGACTGCTCGGAAGTGATTTTCCCTGTTTTCCTACTGATACCGGTCTTGCACCCTCACCGGCTCGCTGAAACGTTCCTAAAACAGATACTCTCTTCGTCACTGCATTTTTGCTTATTATATCGCCGCTTAAATTTACTTGTCAAGGCTTTCTTCACGCAAAAGCACCGCATTGATGACAACGCTCATGCCGCAGAAAAGCTGAACCGCAAGCTGCGGAAATCTTTTCATGATGCTGCACTGTTCCATGGATATCAGTCCTGCTACATTGCCATCCTTATCCCGCAGATAGTACTGCAGAAAGCTTTTCGTATCCGTTTCCTTAAAAATGGCAAATTCCCCGGGCAGTAAATATTCCAGTTCATTGACATTGGACATTTCCAGTAAGTCTCCGGAAAACAGCTCCCGATACTTTTCGCTTTCAAACAACAGCCGCTGATTCTTTTCGGGCAGATGGCTTCCAAGGGGATAGACTGCAATCGCCTTCCTCTCCTCGCCCCAGAAAACCACGATTCTGTCCACCATAGCTGTCTTTGCCATCTGGGCAATCAGCTCCTGCAGCCTGCTGCTTCCATACTGAACAAATTCCTCCTGCTTCCGATAGAAGGCTTCCACCTCTTTTTCCGAATAAAAAGCACCCTTGATTTCCTTCATATCCATGTCATCACTGGAGGTATTAAATCTGCCGTGAAGTTCCGGCTTATAAATAATGTATCGGTTCTTGCCCTTCTGCTTGGCTATATACAGCGCCCTGTCTGCAATTCTGTATAATTCTGAAAAATTATTGGCATCAATCCGGCTTCTGGATATACCCATGGAACAGGAAATCTTCTTATCTCCCAGTTCTGCCTGATACAGCGCCCTTACATTGGTACGGATGCTCCTCAGATAGTTTCTCAGGGCAAGCTCATCCCCTTTGTTTTCCAGAACAATCATAAATTCATCCCCGCCCACACGGCCTGCTACACCATGGGTCCCGATTGCATGCTTGATGACATCCGCCACACCGGCAATCAGCCTGTCACCGAAGGGATGCCCGTAATTATCATTTATACTCTTAAAATTGTCCACATCTATCATGACAATGGCAATATTGGCGCCTCCCGATACTTCCTTCTCGGCATACTGCTCAATTGCTCTCTTATTTAAAAGCTTTGTCAGGGAATCCAGCTGATTTCCCGTCACGTAATCATCCAGCACATCTCCGGTCTGCTCATTGATATTCAGCCAGACACCTTCCACGATAACACCTGTGCCATGATCCCGGGCTTCATATTTTACCCGGTAAGCCTCCGCATTTTTACCCTCTGTAAAAATGCTGCCATGGAAAACATAGCTTTGCTGCCCTGCCGCCCTGCGGACAGAATCACAGAATGCCCTGAATACCTCTTCATCCCTGTGGTCTATCAGCTTTCTTTCCAGCATTTCCTCTTCCCAGTCTGTAAGGGGCATCTCATACAGCATAATCTTCTGCTCGTAATCCAGCCAGAACAGAGAAAATTTCTCATTTTCCACGTTATAGGCGAAGCAGATACAGCCGGAAATTGTCAGGAAATCCTTCAGAAATTCCTTCTCCAGCTCTGTCTTTTCCAGAACCTTCTCACTGTATGCCAGATTTTTTAACTCAATATGGTATTTATTGCTCTCAGAACGGTAGCACAGGTTCATCACATAGGTATCATAACCGTCCGTACCTACCATGTGGATGTCAGATTCTATGGGAACATCCGGCGCTGCGTGGCATACGTCCATCAGCTTTTCCATCTTCGGGATGTCATCCTCCCGCATCATCTTATATAGGGAGGAATATACAAAGGCACCCATAAATTCAAACATCTGACTGTTGCACTCCGCCGCCATCAGCGTCTGGCTGAACATTCCAGACGGAAAAACGGACTGTTTTTCTGCTTTTCTCAAATTTCCTTCCCCCTGTTTTGCCTTATGGTACTTATTTCCCGATATTCATTTTGTTGCAATAAGGTTATAATAGCAAATTTTGAGGAAAAAGTAAAGTACTGTTGCTTTCCTCCGCCGAACTTAGTATACTAAACAGAGCAGATTGCAAGTTTTACTCGGAGGGGTATTTATGAATACAGATAATAAGGGGAAAATATCCTATGTGCTCTTGGCTATCAATATTGTGCCGCTTCTTTTTTTCGGCATTATCATCCTGCTTCTTGGCAACCACTGGTTTACCAGAGCCATGCACGCAGAAGTGGAAACAGAGCTTTCCTATGTCAGTTCCAATCTGATTACCACCTTTGATGCCCTCTATCCCGGAGATTACCGGCTGGTCGGTGAGGATGCCTATCAGCTATTTAAGGGCGGGCACAATCTGACTACCGACTATACTGTTATTGACCGTGTAAAGGAAGATACCGGTCTTGAGGTTTCCCTCTTCTATCAGGACACCCGGATTTTAACCACTATCACAGAAAGCAGCAACAGACGTATTATAGGCTCCGGTGCCCCCACCGTTGTTTCCAGAGAAGTTCTTTCCACCGGCACCCCTCATTTCTATAATAAAACGATTATTTATGGCAGAAGCTATTTTTCCTATTATGTTCCCCTTTTTAATCAGGACGGAACTGTGATTGGTATGTTTGCAGTCTGCAAGCCCAGTGGGGATGTAGATGCCGCTATCCAGAGTTCCATCCGCCCGCTCTTTATCGCGGATATCCTGCTATTGCTTTTAACCTCCCTGATTACCTTCTTTTACATGAACCGTTTTTCCTCAGACCTGTTACAGATTCACGGCTTTTTAAAAGAGGTTTCCGCAGGAAATTTAAGCGCCAGCCTTTCCTCCTCTATATTGAGCAGAGGGGATGAGCTGGGTGAAATTGCCCATTCCGCCCTGAATATGCAACATTCCCTGCATGTCCTGGTGGAGCAGGATGCCCTGACCTTTCTGTATAACCGCCGTTTTGGTGAAAACAGGTTGAAGCAGATTGTCGCCGAATGCCATGAAAAGGGGATTCCCTTCTGCATTGCCATCGGAGATATTGACTACTTTAAAAGCATTAATGATTCCTACGGGCATACCTGTGGGGACGCTGTTTTGAAAAATGTAGCCGGATGCCTGAAAAACCATATGCGGGATAAGGGCTTTGTTGCCCGTTGGGGCGGTGAGGAATTTCTCTTTGTTTATGAAAACAGAGATTTGGAATCTGCCCATGCCGCTCTGGAGGAGTTGATTTCCGATATCCGCCAGCTCATCACCCCCTATGATGGGACACAGATAAAAATTACCATGACCTTCGGACTGGTAGCCGGATACCATCAGGATGTCAGCCAGCTTCTGACGGATGCAGACCGGAAGCTGTATGAGGGAAAAACAAACGGCAGAAATCAGGTTGTAGTGTGAAAAGAACTTCTAATCACTCAGAGCAAAGGCTCTTTCGTGAAGAAGTTCTAAGTTTCACACGGCCATTTGTGCCGCAGGCGTCACAAAGTAGCCTTTAGCGCAGAACTGAATCTGAAATTCAGTTTGCGATTCCTTCGGCAAGGGAATGCCTGCGGAATGGAGATTAGTGTGAAATGCAGAAATGGAGATTAATATGGAAAACTTAACGCTTCTGACAGACCTTTATGAGCTTACTATGATGCAGGGCTATTTTCACCACAAGGACCGCAACGAAACTGTTATTTTCGATGCATTTTACCGCAGCAATCCCTGTGACGGCGGCTATGCCATTTCCGCAGGTCTGGAGCAGGTCATCGACTACATTAAAAACCTTCATTTTACAGAAGAAGATATTTCCTATCTGGCATCTCTGGGTATCTTTGACGGAGATTTTCTGGAATACCTGAAAACCTTCCATTTTTCCGGTGATATTTACGCTATCCCCGAAGGAACGGTTATTTTTCCCAGAGAACCCCTTGTAAAGGTCATTGCTCCCATTATGGAAGCCCAGCTTGTGGAAACCGCCCTGTTAAATATTATCAACCATCAATCCCTGATTGCCACAAAGGCATCCAGAGTCTGCTATGCAGCAAAGGGGGACGGGGTTATGGAATTTGGGCTGCGCCGCGCTCAGGGACCGGATGCCGGAACCTATGGCGCAAGGGCTGCCGTTATCGGCGGCTGTATCGGCACCAGCAACGTCCTCTGCGGCAAGCTGTTTGATGTTCCTGTAAAGGGAACCCATGCCCATAGCTGGATTATGAGCTTCCCGGATGAATACACTGCCTTTAAGACCTATGCAGATATGTACCCGTCTGCCTGTATCCTTTTAGTAGATACCTATGATACTTTAAAATCCGGAGTTCCAAACGCAATCCGTGTCTTTCAGGAAATGCGGAATGCCGGTATTCCTCTGACCTTTTACGGGATTCGTCTGGACAGCGGCGACCTTGCCTACCTTTCCAAAAAAGCCAGAAAGCTACTGGATGACGCCGGGTTCCCGGATGCGGTTATCTCCGCCTCAAACGATTTGGACGAGTTTCTGATTGACAGCTTAAAAGCCCAGGGCGCTGCCATTACCTCCTGGGGCGTTGGCACCCACCTGATTACCTCCCGGGATAATCCTTCCTTTGGCGGGGTTTACAAGCTGGCTGCCATAAAGGGAGCAGACGGCTCCTATATTCCTAAAATCAAGCTTTCCGAGAATACCGAAAAAATTACAAATCCAGGCAATAAGAAAATCTATCGGATTTACGAAAAAGAAAACGGGAAAATAAAGGCTGATTTGATTTGTCTGGAGGAAGAAACCTACGACACCTCTGAGGATTTGATTCTGTTTGACCCCCAGGAGCCCTGGAAAAAGACAAAGCTTTCCGGCGGCACCTATACCATGCGCCCTCTGATGGAGCAGATTTTCAAAGCCGGGGAATGTTGTTATACCTCCCCTGCCGTTATGGAAATCCAAAAATACTGCAAGGAGGAGTTAAATACCCTCTGGGAGGAAACCAGACGACTGATAAATCCCCATAGGGTTTATGTGGATTTATCCACTCCCCTGTATGAAATGAAGCTTCGCCTTCTGGAAAATACCAATGCATAAAAAATGGAGCAGTTTTACTGCTCCATTTGTCTTCCCAGAAAGCCTGCCGCAGATAACAGCAGCTTCTGTTCCACTTCCCCCATGCTCTGCTTCGCATCGTTCTGCAAAAGCACAACACTGCCGATGATATCGCCCGCGCAGAGAATCGGTGCAATCGCTTCATGCTGGTACTCCTCACTGCCCTCTTCGCATACCGGCACAAAGCACCTCTCCCCTCTGGCTGCCACGATATTTTCCCGGTTATTGATTTTTTCGTCTAAGGGGCGGCTGATTGCCTTCCCCAGAAACTGCCGGTATCCTCCTGCCGCCGCAATAAACTGGTCCCGGTCCGCAATAAGTGCCGCATGCCCGGAGGCATTTGCCAGACTTTCCGCGTACTGCTTCGCAAAGGTTGCCATCTCTCCGATAGGAGAATATTTCTTTAAAATAATCTGTCCGTCATTATCCGTATAAATCTCCAGCGGGTCTGTTTCCCGAATATGCAATATTCTCCGAATTTCCTTCGGAATCACGATTCTTCCCAGTTCATCAATTCGGCGAACAATTCCGGTTGCTTTCACCAATCATTTCCTCCAATTTCATATTTTTGCTAGATATTAGCTTTGGAGTTATTATGTGGAAAATCAATGGGAATTATTCAACAGCTATAATATCCTTATCCGCAATCAGCCTTTCCACTTCTTCTATATCCTTATCTGTGGCTGCCGCTATCTGCTCTGCTGTAAAACCATTTTTATACATTTTCAAAATCAGTCCGGCTTCGCCCTCTATAAAACCTGCTTCATGCCCTTCCGCCAGACCGGCTTCTCGTCCCTCCGCTAATCCGGCTGTCCGTCCTTCCTCCAATCCGGCAGCGTGTCCTCTTGCTTCCCCTATCGCGATTCCTTCTTCCTCTATCCCCTGACTCAGGTTACACATAGCACTCACGTCCTTCCTCAAATCCTCTTCCATCGGAATTGCATACTCTCCTCCGATGATATCCAGCTTCTCTCCCAGACTGAGTCTGTTCGACAACAGCGCCCCTAACAGCCGGTGCAGCTCATACATCTCGCTGTGCTCCGGAAGCTCTTTTGCTAATCCTATCATAACTATGTTCAGTAAATCAAGCTTTCCCTTCCAGTCATGCCTTCCTATTAAGTCATCCTTCGTCAGGTGGATATGGCTCATGGTATTTTCTTCCATATTCATACACACCCAGATAGAGTACACCCGCTTCATATCATCATAACTGGAGTTCTCAAAGTCCCTCTCCTTCTGGGAGGAAATCAGCCTGCTCACATAAAAGATGGC
>ENA-UESE01000196-UESE01000196.1-human-gut-metagenome-genome-assembly--contig:-NODE-196-length-94185-cov-11.887767_pt1 | contig 94185 bp, 96 predicted proteins | sample MGYA00242995_ERZ507996 | MGnify/ENA primary metagenome ERZ507996 (study PRJEB26167, sample SAMN06115489) | human gut metagenome | host: Homo sapiens | place: China:Sichuan | collected 2015-04-15...
CTCCCTTCATTCCCCTTGGGTACAGGCAAGAAAAATCTTCCTGTATACCCACTCCCTTCATTCCCCTTGGGTACAGGCAAGAAAAATCTTCCTGTATACCCACTCCCTTCATTCCCCTTGGGTACAGGCAAGAAAAATCTTCCTGTATACCCTCCCCCGTATCAAAACCTTCAATTCCACCACAAAAAAGCCCCGGACTACCTGTTCGGGTAATCCGGGGCTTTTATACAAGCCTGTTTTATAAACACCTTATAAATGCCGTAAAGTAATACACCTTACGCCAGCACCTTTGATAAAAATTCCTTCAATCTGGGGTTCTTGGGATTGCCGAAAAACTCCTTCGGCGGAGCACTTTCCAGAATCTGTCCGTCATCAATGAAAAGAACTCTGGTTGCCACTTCCTTTGCAAATCCCATCTCATGGGTGACAATAATCATCGTCATGCCCTCTTTTGCAAGTGCCTTCATCAAATCCAGTACTTCCCCTACCATTTCCGGGTCAAGGGCACTGGTAGGTTCATCAAACAAAATCACATCCGGGTTCATCGCCAGGGAACGGACAATCGCCACACGCTGCTTCTGTCCGCCGGAAAGCGTGGAAGGATACACGTCTGCCTTATCCTGTAAACCGATTTTTCCGAGAAGCTCCATTGCATTTTCCCTTGCCTGCCTTTTAATTGCCGCCTTATCCGCCGTAATCTTGATTTTCTCTTTTTTATTTTCCTTAGAGCGGAACAGGTTTCCAATGCTCACTCCGAAATTATGCCACTTCTGCTTCCGCAGCTCCTGACACTGTACATAAACAGGCGCCAGCATAATATTCTGAATCACTGTTTTATTCTGAAATAGGTTAAAATGCTGGAACACCATTCCCATATGTCTTCTGTGGACATTGATATCCACCTTCATATCCGCGATGTCCACACCGTTGAAAATAATCTGCCCGCCGGTAGGGTCTTCCATACAGTTTAAGCAGCGCAGAAATGTACTTTTTCCGGAACCGGAGGGTCCGATAACGACAACGATATCTCCTTTATTTATGGTAACATTGATTCCCTTTAAAATTTTGTTGGAACCAAAATGCTTTTCCAGATTAATGACGTCTATCACTTCTTCTCAGGCTCCTTTCCATACATTTAATTCCGGCACTGATTATCAGGACAATCACAATATAAATCATTGCCATCACCAGATAAGGCACCATGAACTCGTAGCTGTTGCTGCCGATGTAGCTGAATGCCACATAAAGGTCTGCCGCCCCTACAAAGCTGACAACAGAGGTTTCCTTAATCAGTGCAATAAATTCATTCCCCAGAGTGGGGAGAATATTTTTCACTGCCTGAGGAATGACGATTTTACGCATTGTGGTGCCGAAACTCAGTCCCACAGCACGCCCTGCCTCCATCTGTCCTGCATCCACGGAAAGAATACCGCTTCGCATGATTTCCGAAATATAGGCACCACTGTTTAAACCGAAAACCATGACGGACACCTGTACTCCCGTCATATGAATCCCGGTCAGCGGAAGCAGTACATAATAAAATACCAGAAGCTGCACCACCATAGGTGTTCCTCTGAACAGCCCTACATAAAAGCTGCAGATTCCGTTCAGAACCCGGGGCAGCCTTTTATATTTCGGGATGACTCTGACCGTTGCAATCAGCGTACCGATTAAAATACCAATCACCAGACCCAGAATGGCAATCAAAAGGGTGTTTTTCAGACCTTCCAGCACCTTTACATATCCATTCTGCTGAATAAATATCTCTATGAACTTATTGACCTTCTGTTCAAAATTACCCATGGAAACCTCTTTCTAATGTGAATACAGCGCTCCTCATAACAAAAAGGACGGGGAGCGCTGCATCTTTGCATCTTATTTACCGCATTGTAAAAATTACTGCATCTTATTGATTGCTTCTGTAATACAGGTAGCCGGTGCGGAGTCAATAATGACATACTGAATATTTCCGTTCAGCAAATCCTGTACTGCAAGGGAGCCGTTCTTGTAGCCTACTGCTGTTGCAGGAAGTCCGGCAAAGCCCCAGCTCTCATCACCCTCGATAAAGAACTGACCTGTAGTACCGGTCTGGCAGCCAATCTTTGTGGAAGCATCCTTTTTGTTCAGAATTGCCTCTACCTCGGCGCCATCCTTGCAGGAGTCAAACTCCGTATCGCTGGAAAGAGTAATCAATCTCTGGGAAGCATTGTAATAAGGGTCAGAGAAGTTTACATACTCTTTTCTGTCCTCCTTGATAGTCAGACCGGTCATTGCGATATCACACTTCTGCTGACCTACGGACAGACATACGGAATCGAAATCCATGTTCTGGATAACCAGCTCCTTGCCAAGCTTCTCAGCCAGAGCTGCTGCGATTTCCATATCAATTCCCAGATAATTCTCACCTTCCATGTACTCAAAAGGCTCGAATGCTGCGTTTGTTGCAACTACCAACTGATCCTTGTTTGCATCATATGTACCGGAAGTTACGGCAACAGGGGTTCCGTCACCGAAATAATTGTTGCAGATTTCATCCAGCTTTCCGTTCTCCTTGATTTCCTTAATGAAATCATTTACAGCGTCCAGAAGCTCCGGCTGGGTCTTATCCACGCCAAAAGCATATTCCTCACTGGTCAGATCAATTTCCACAACCTTTGCTGTCTTCTTTCCGCTGTCTGAACTTGTGCAGCCTGTCAGGGTTGCCATAGCCATCACAACGGCAAGACCAAGTGCCATCATTTTTTTCATACCAAATCTCCTCCTTAATAATTTCTACAATTTACCTGCATAATATACCACTTTATTTACTAAAACGCAAGGTTTACTCCAAATACTTCTGATATAATGCAACCTGGTCGTAAATACACTGCCAGCTGCTGGAGGAACCGGCTGTCACACACAGATATTCTTTTCCTGCCGTATCTGTCGCAAGACTTGCCGCACAGCTTCCCGACTGCACCACATACCCTGTTTTTCCACATAATACCCCGCCATGGGTATCCTTATCCTCAATCCGGCGCAGAAACCAGTTGGAAATCAGAAGCCCCTCCGGATGCTGCACCGTGGCGGATGTCGTATAAGTATGCGCTGACAGAACATCCCGGACAAAGGAATTATCTGCCGCCGTTTTCAGCATCACAGCCATATCGTAGGGGGTGCTGTAATGCTCCGCATCATAAAGGCCCACGCAGTTTGTAAAATGAGAGGTATCCGAAAGCTCCAGTTCTTCCAGCTTTTTGTTCATCAATTCAACAAAAGCCTCCTGACTTCCCGCTACATAACATGCCAATCCCAGCGCCGCATCTCCCCCGGAGGGCAGAATCGTACCGTAAAACAAATCCTGTACCGTTACCTCTTCTCCCACCTCAAAGCCCACATTGCTGCAGTCATGCACATAGCTGTAATCCGTAATTTCTATTGTTATGGTAAAGGTATCCTGAAGAACCGCCGCATCCTTCTCCGCATCCCCCGAAATCCCCAGTGCATCCGCTGCGGTAAGCACTGTCAGAATCTTTGTCATGGAAGCGGGATTGATTCTGCTTTTTGCACCTTTGCCCGCCAGAATCGTCCCTTTTTCCACATCTATCACGATGCCGTACTCGCTGATAATGCTATCCCCGAAGCCCTGGGTGGCATCTGTGCTTTTTGCGGAAAAGACAGGAGGCTTGGGAGCTTCTGTAGGAAAAGGACCATAAACCTCCCCCGTGACAACTGCGGATTGATTTGTATCTGCTGCCTGACCTGCCTCCGGCTCCCCGTCTACCACCGGCTTCTGGTTATCATCCCCCACCGCAGGCAGGGTTGCCACAATTCCGTTACTGTCCTTCGCCGGCTCTTTTTCCTTCCCCTTACTTCTGACAACACTGGTTCCCACCAGAATAAAAACAAGAAAAACTGCTGCCGCCGGAAATATAATCCTCTGCAAAAGCTGCGTTCTCCGCTTCTGCCGCATCATTTCCTCTCTTCTCTTCTTTCTCCTTAACCTTCTCCGTCTTTCCTCTTCTGTTTCCTCCGCCGCTTCCTCAGCTATCCATACTTCTTCCGTTTCCTCCACTGCTTCCTCCACCGTCCATACGTCTTCCCGATTCTCTCTATCTTCCATCTGTTCTGTCATAAACTCCCTGTTTTCATACTCGCTGATTTTTTATACTCTCTGAACTTTAAACTCTCAATACATCCTTCAGGTTTTCACCTGTTCTTCCTGCCAGATGCATATATTCTTCCTTTTCCTTTTCCGAAAAGCCTCTGAAATAAACGGTTTCAAAGTCCTTCTCAGCCTGCTTTAAATCCTGTATCACGCCCTCTGCCGCCTCCAGCACCCGAAGCTGATATTTCCTTTTTCCTTCCGTTTTTCCTGGTTTTCCGGCAATCTCCCGTTTTATCACGCTCCGTTTTACCAGTCCCCGCCTTTCCAGCCGGGCTGTGGCACTTCCCGCATTTCTTCTTGTCATCCCCGTCAAATCCGCAAGCTGCTGGGTATCCTCCACCTTCAACTCCTGATTCAAATACCAGAGCACAATTACTTCCTCCACGGTGATACTGTTTTTCAGGGCAATCACTTCCAGATAACGCTCCCAGAGCTTCCTGCACCGATACAGTTTTAAAGGCACTCCATCCCCCTCTACTGCCTCCCTGATGCAGGCCGACTGCCGCTCCTGCCCCAGCTTTATACTGCCCGGCAGCATGACAGGCGGCACAAAACCGTCCTTCGCATAGGTCAGGAAAAACCTGTGTACCTGAAACCGGATGTTTTCGTAATCCTCCTCATCATAAAGCTCCCTGAAAAACTGATGATAATACTCAAAAACATTCAGCTTCATCCGAATCGTATTGTTAATGCTGGCTCCCTGACTGTTTACCAGACTTCCCTTTGTCTTTACATAATAATAGACCGGCACCTGCAGGGCATAAATTGTCCTGCAATGTCTGATATATTCCAGATTGAATATAAAATCCTCACACCAGCTGATTTCCGGATCCATCCGTAACCCGTGCTTTTCCACCAAATCCCGGCGGAATAATTTATTCCATAAAACACCGTAATAGAAATCCGCCGGATTTTCCATCATATAATTGGCAAATTCCTCCCGACTTAAAATTCCTTCCTTTTCGATATCTCCCTTATGGGACACCTTTTCCCCGGACACCCGGTAAAAATCCGCAATTACCATATCACAGTCGTTGTTTACCGCGCTCTGTACAAAAAGCTTTGTGGCATCAGGCGTCAGCCAGTCGTCTGCATCCAGAAACTGCAGATATTCCCCCTCTGCCATATCCATTGCCCTGTTTCTGCTGTCCGAAACACCGGAATTTTCCTTTTCCAGTACCTTTACTCTTTCGTCCTGTGCTGCATAGGCCCTGCATATTTCCCCGGATGCATCCTGACTTCCGTCATTCACCAGAATCAGTTCAAAATTTTTATATTCCTGCCCCAGCACACTGTTGATACAGCGCTCCAGATACTCCGCTGCATTATATATAGGAACAATCACCGAAACCAGCGGTTCTCTGTTCATAGCTTCCCCAGCCTTTCATAAAACTGTGTATAAAAATCCACATCTTCCCGATACTCCGCCAGATAAAAAGTCTGTAACAAAAGCATGTTCAGCCGCTTTGCCTCTTCGCTGTCCTCCCTGCCTGTCACCCTTTCTTCCACACTCTTTAAAAATTTGTGCCAGTCGCAGATAAAAGCATGATTTTTTGCTTCCTCCGGGGTGTCAATCCATTTGCTGACCTTTATCTTACTGCGGTTCTTCTCCCGACATTCTCCCGTCTGTAAAAAATACTTAAAATCTCCATTCTCATAATATCTGCCCAAGGGAAAAAGACGGCAGATTCCCGGACGAAAGGCATGAACGGAGCATCGACCAGACCGGTCAAGAAAACTGCAAGCCCCCCCTTCTCCCTGCATCCGCAGATTCGGCAGAATACATCCGTCCACAACATGCAGCTCCAGAAATCCCTGCTGTATCAGTTCTGTGGCGCTCTTTTTTAATCCTGTCTGCAGCCGGTACATATCATAGGGGTCTAAAATCACTGAATTTCCCATGCCCCGGCAGCAGGCTGAACAATCCTGACACCCATGACAGTCCGCTTTTACCATATCATTCCTGTCATAAAGCCGCCCATCCGATATTTCCGCCAAACTGACATTCCGTTTCATAATCTGCCTCGATTCTTTATTTTCCTGCTAATCTCCATTCCGCAGGCATTTCTAATGCCGAAGGAATCGCGAACTGAATTTTAGATTCAGTTCTGCGATAAAAAGCTACTTTGTGACGCTTGCGGCACAAATAGCCGTGTGAAAAATATGCTATCAGGCATATTTTTCACACTAATATTCCTGCCGCTCACCATGCCACAGCATCCCCTTATACGAGCATATTTATGTCAACTGTACACAGATAGCACATTTTCCGACATACATGTCTGTTAATGCCACTTTTGCACCAGTTTTTCATATTCTTCTTCCGTAATTGGAAGGATTCCGCCATGTCGTTTCTTCGTGACACCCATGTCAAATTCCGTGTCATCCAGTATTCTGAAGTCCCCGGATGCCAGATTTTTGCTGACTAAGGGCAGGTATCCCTTTCCGGAAGCAAACCTGTCTACTATCAGACACCATTCCTCCCTGTCATTAAATTTGACAATTTCCGGTCCCTCCACTCCGAAAAGCCCGGAAAGGGTTGCCGATGGAACCTCCTGAAAGCCCTCCGGCTGTAAAGAAGTACTGAAATCCACCACAATATTTTTTGTGGTTTCATCCTTTGTATACCTGTAATAACCCTCGTTATTTTTAATAATGGTGCTGTCTATCACATGATTATCCTTTTCCAGAAAAAGAAAAGGCTCTCCGAAAGTCTTAAAATCCTTTGTGTAGCAGCCATAAATCTTCTGCTTTCCCTCTACCATGGAAGCCCAGAATACCAGAACCTCCTTTTTTTCCTCATCCCAGATTGCCTCAGGCGCCCAGACACAGCCAGCTCCCTCTACGCCAATGGTATGCGCTGCCGGTCCTTCCCAGGTAACTAAATCAGCAGATTTCCAGACAAGAATATCCCTGCTTCCCGCATACTGTGCCACCTGCCAGCCCTTTCCCGCTTCAATTCTCAAATCCGTAGCAATCAGATAAAACCGGCTTTTTCCTTCCTCCTCCACCCGGAGCAAAAACGGGTCCCTTGCCCCTTTTTCTCCGATTTCGCTTCTAAGCACCGGCTTTCCCCCGTTCAAATCCTCCCAGTGGAGCAAATCCCGGCTCAGGGAAAAATAAATCTGCTCCCCGTCCTTCTGCTCCCCGGTAAAATGCGCAAATAAATACCCTGTCTTTTCCATCTTTTCCTCCCAATCCCACACAACCTGTATTTTATTCCTGTAACTTTACCTTCTGTACCTTTGTTTTCTATGCCTTTACTTCTATTCCTTTACTTCTATTCCTCTACTTCTATGTCTTTTAGACTTCTGTACCATTACTTCTATGCTTTTGCTTCTATTCCTTTACTTTCTGTATCTTTGTTTCCTGTGCCTTTACTTTCGTACCTTTACTTCTATGCCTTGGCTTCCCGGTTTTTCTTCTCCATCAGAAGCCGTAAGTTTTCCTGATAGGGTGCCCTTACTACTCCATACTCCGTTATAATGCCCGCAATCAGTTCATGGTCTGTTACGTCAAACGCCGGATTATATACTTTGATACCTTCCGGTGCCATCCGTTCTTTATACCACATTTCCGTGACTTCCTCCCCGGCACGCTGCTCTACCACAATCCCCGCTCCGTCCGGTGTTTCCATATCAATCGTAGAGGTCGGAGCACAGATATAAACCGGCACCTTATAATAATTCGCCACCGTTGCAACTACAGAGGTACCGATTTTATTCGCCGTATCTCCGTTTGCCGCCACCCTGTCGCAGCCTACCAGAACTGCCTGTACCAGCCCCTTCGCCATCACAGAAGCCGACATATTATCACAGAGCAGCGTAACGTCCACCCCGGCGGAAGCCAGTTCAAACGCCGTCAGCCTCGCCCCCTGTAAAAGAGGTCTTGTTTCATCCGCAAACACCCGAAATTGATAGCCTCTCTCCTGTCCCAGATAAATCGGGGCTGTCGCTGTTCCATATCTGACAGTTGCAAGTTGTCCTGCATTACAGTGAGTCAGTATACCATCCCCCTTTTTCAGCAAAGAAAGCCCATTTTCTCCTATTTTTCGACATACTTCTATGTCCTCATCCCGGATTTTCAAAGCCTCCTGATGCAGGATTTCCTTCACTTCACTGACAGATTTTTTCTGTACTCTTCCCGCTTCCAGCGCCTTTTTCTCCATCCGCTTCAGCGCCCAGCTTAAATTTACTGCCGTCGGTCTGGAAGAATCCAAAAATTTCTGATACTCCGAAAACTGACTGTAAAAGGTTTCAAAATCATCCGTTTCCAACCGGTTTGTCAGCACATAAATCCCCATGGCGGCAGTAACTCCGATTGCCGGAGCACCCCTCACCTGCAACAGGTAAATCGCATCCCAGATTTCCTGGGCTGTTTTCAGGGAAATCAACTCTATCTTTCCCGGCAGCTTCGTCTGGTCGATTATCACAACCGCATTTTCTTCCTCCGATAATGCCACCGTATCGTATTCCATAATGTTTTTTGCCATAATACGCCTCATTTCTGCGCACTTCTCCCCCGTATGTTAAATTTGTGTCAGGTGCGCGCAGTCACCCCTATTTTCTGATAATCTCTGCAAACTCCGCCTTCGCCGCCCTTGCCAGATTTTCCGGTGTCAGTTCCAGCTGGGAGCCAATCCGCCCGCCGCTGACAATCATGGTTTCCAGCTTCTCTGCGGAACTGTCTATTCTCGTTGCAAACTGCTTCTTCATGCCGATTGCTGTACAACCGCCCCTGATATAACCTGTAATAGCATTGATATCCTTTACATGAATCATTTCCACGCTCTTTTCCCCGACACTTTTTGCCGCAGCCTTCAGGTCAAGCTCCGCCTCAATGGGAATCACAAACACAAAATAATTTTTGCTGTTTCCCACCGTCACCAGCGTTTTATACACCTTTTCGTGGGGCAGCGACAGCTTGTCCGCAATCTGTATGCCATCTATAAATTCGTCACATTCATAAGTATAATGCTCATAAGGAATTTTCAGAGAATCCAGAATCCTCATTGCATTTGTCTTTACATCCTTCTGCTTTGCCATGCTACTCCTCATTTCTGCGCCTGCATTTTTGCGCATTGTCCTCTATTCCCGCGCTCCCTGACGCATCTTCATTTTGTGCGCAGCACAAATCCTGTACTTCAAAAACCACTGTAAAAAAAATTATATCCTATCGGCTCCCGAATGGCTACCTTTTTTCACTAATTTTTCCGGTTCCTTTCTGAAATAAGTTATGATACAATGACCGTATGTATTGAGCAGGCATCACAAAGCAGCCTTTAAAAGCTGAACTGAATCTGAAATTCAGTTCGCGATTCCTTCGGCAAAGGGATGCCTGCGGAATGGAGATTAGTGTGAAAAATGAAATTTTTCACACGCGAGATTTGTGTCTGCGCGCACTTGACACAAACTCGAGATGCGCAAAGAGCGTGCGCAGAAATGGGGATTATTATGAAAAAAAATATTATTGTTGGTCAGTCCGGCGGTCCTACCGCCGCCATCAACGCAAGTCTTGCGGGAGTTTATCAGGCAGCCCGGGACGCAGGATTCGGTGTTTACGGAATGCGCTATGGCATCGAGGGGCTTTTACAGGGAAAATATGTGGATTTATCAGAGCATATCAAAAATGATTTGGATAAAGAGCTTCTTTTAAGAACGCCCTCCTCCTATCTGGGTTCCTGCCGCTATAAGCTGCCGGAAGCAGAAGCTGGCAGCGAAATCTACGAACAGATTTTTGCCCTTCTGGAAAAGCTGAATATTTTTGCTTTCTTTTATATCGGTGGAAACGATTCCATGGATACCATCAAAAAGCTTTCCGACTATGCGGCTCTCTGCGGAAGCAAAATTCTTTTTGTAGGGGTTCCAAAAACCATCGACAATGACCTTGCCTGTACCGACCACACCCCGGGCTTTGGAAGCGCCGCAAAATATATCGCCGCCACTACCAAGGAGGTTATCCGGGACGGTCTTGTCTACGACATTCCCTCTGTCACCATTCTGGAAATCATGGGACGAAACGCGGGCTGGCTGACCGCCGCTGCCTCTCTGGCAAAGGGTGCTGACTGTGAGGGCGTGGATATGCTCTTTTTACCGGAAATTCCCTTTGACTTGGACAGCTTCTCTGGTCAGGTAAAAGCCCTGATGCAGAACAGGAAAAGCCTTGTTATCGCTGTTTCCGAGGGGATTCGTTTAAAGGATGGACGCTTTGTCTGCGAGCTGGCTTCGGATTCCAACGCAGTAGACGCTTTCGGTCACAAAATGATGCAGGGTGCGGGAAAATATCTGGCGGATTTTCTCCATGCAAGCCTTGGCATCAAGACCCGTGCCATCGAATTAAATACTCCCCAGCGCTGTGCCGCACATTTTTCCTCCCGGACAGATATTACCGAGAGTTACAGCGCTGGAACCGCTGCGGTGAAAGCGGCTCTGGAGGGAAAGAGCGGTATTGTCATTACGCTGGAGCGTACCTCCACCGTTCCCTATCTCTGTACAACTTCCTGTCAGGATGTACACAAAATTGCGAATGTGGAGAAAAAGGTTCCCGTAGAGTGGATTGATACAGAAAACTTCTCCGTCACCGAGGAAGCCCTTGCTTACCTTCGCCCGCTGATTCAGGGTGAAATGTCCCCAATTATGATAAACGGACTGCCGGGGCATCTGTATTTACAGGCTTAGCCCAGATAAGCATGCCTGCCGTTTTCGATTGACAGCCCGGCAAACAGTTCCCACAGCTTTAAAAATATATAGCCCTTTGAAATGTATAACTCTTTGAAATGTATAACTCTTTGAAATGTATAACTCTTTGAAATGTATAACTCTTTGAAATGTACGACCCCGAAACTTCTGGTTACTGTCACCAGAGGTGCCGGGGTCGTAAACTTTGTTTTTACTTCCGTTGTTTTTTACTTTTGTTGTTCTTTACTTCTGTTGTTCTTTACTTCTGTTGTTCTTTACTTCTGTTGTTCTTTACTTCTGTTGTTCTTTACTTCTTCTTTTTTACTTCTGCGGAACTTTCAGTTCCCATCCGGCTAAAATCATGCCCGGATTTGTAATCAGGTCTTTATTCAAAGCAAGAATCTCAGATACAGTACAGCCGTTCTTTCTGGCGATTGCCCAGAGGCTGTCACCACGCTTTACGATATAGGAAGCCGTTTTTCTGCCGTCTGACAGGGTGATATCAGTGGTGCTTCCTGCACCTGCCGCCTTCTTCTGGGGAATCTTAAGCTGCCAGCCCAGATAAATCCGGTTCGGATTTTTAATCAGGTCACTGTTCGCCGCCATAATCTCAGAAACCGTGCAGCCATATCTTCTTGCAATCGCCCCGAGAGTATCCCCCTTCTGTATAGTGCAGATTATAAATGCCGGCGCATTATCCACGGCTTCTGCAGCATTTGCAGTTCCCGCCTGGGTATTTGTTGCCGGGGTGCTGTCCTCATCATCCTCTTCCTCATCAGATGCGGAAGGAGTATCATTTCCGCTGTTACTATCATCGGATGACGGTGTATCATTTCCGCTATCTCCGCCGGAAACGCTGTCCTTTTTCGGGATGACTTCCCCTGCTGCAATTTTCGTGTTACATCCAAGACACCATGTATCGCCTGTATAACCTTCTGAATCGGCTGTGGCTTCCACTCTGCCGCGCACCTCTGTGCCGCCTGCGTGGTTGCTCATATCCTTGTTACCATAGACAGCTTTACAAACAGCACACACAGCCTCACTTACACAGGTAGCTGTTCCGCCGGAGCAGTTCTCTGTTTCGATATGGGTGCTGTCACCTGTACAGGTACGGCTATGGGTTCCGTCACCATTGGAAACCCATTCGCCCCAGGTGTGAGTATGCGTTGCTCCCTCCTGCTCAAAGACTGCAACAAGATCCCGGTTGCCATCTGCTTGAAAAGTATAGCTTGCATCAGTACTTACCTGCTTTCCGTCCTCCGTCCATGCCACAAATCTGTATCCGCTGTTTGCTGTCGCAGTAACAGTAACGGAATCATTGCTAGAATAATCTCCCCCACCGATAACAGAGCCACCCTCTGCGGGACTTGCACTCACACCGATATAACACTCCGGTATAGAAGGGATATAATAATCCAAAGTGAAATTTGCCTGTATGCTGACAATGTTTGCCCTGTCATCTATATCCTGTACCGTAATGAATTCATTATACACTCCTGACGTGAGATTTAAATCCGGCTGAACGGTAAATGTCGCTGTTTCCCCCGGTGCCAAATCTGCTTTTGACAGCGTACCAATCGTATAATTCTTTGATGCAGATGTAGGCTGTTTCAGGGTAATCTGCTGGTTGCCTGTATTCGTAATGGTTACTGTCTGTTCAGCCGGGAAAATGACATCGTATATATAAGCATATCCAAAATCAAGCACAATTTTGTCTGCAGAAATGGAATACTTAGGTATATCTTCCCAGATAGCATAAAACGTGGTATCCGACTTTACGGTATAGCTTACGTTCTGCGCCCACAAAGGTCCATCTACGCTGCCTTCCGCCCATGCCTTAAACCACTTTCCGGTGGGAGCAGTAAAGTTGATTGCAGGCAGGAGGATGCTTGTTTTTCCATCGTCTGACACTTCTACACTGCCCATCGTTCCGGTACCGCCGTTGGCATCGAAGGATACGGTGTAAACAGTATCTTTCGTCGGTATCGTCATTTCTTTTAACGCACTTGCATAGTCAGTCTTATAATCGCCGTTATACTGTTCGTTGAAAATATAAAGTTTATCACCGTCCTTCATTTTACCAGAAAAGTCGATTGCCACCTCTCCGCTTGCGTCTGTTGTACCGGAAAGATTTTTTAATCTGCCGTAATAGGTAACTGCTCCGCTGCTATTTTTGATAAGGGCGGAAACATATTCGTTTGTACCTGTCGTTGCACCAGTCCAGGCAACAGAATAATCCGTAGCCACTTTTCGGATTCTCGCATTAAAGTTGTTTCGACTTTCGTCTAAAAGGGTCAGCTTCCATTCTCTTCCTCTTTTACCACACTCAGCAACCTCGCTGAACCCCTCCGGCTTGCCGCCTGCAGCAGCAGATGTCAGAAGAACAGAATCCGGATTCAGGTTAAACGCAGGGCGGGCAGCATAGCTATGAGTATTAACCTCGGCATTTGTCAGCCTGCCGTCGGAATTAACCTCACCTACATAGATATCATTCACGCCCGGATCAATGACATTTGGAGTACAGGCAGAACGGAGCCACCAGACTCCGTATTCCGTACCGTACATAGCAATCCTGCCATCATCCTCCCTAAATCCATAACTGCTTTCGCTAGCTTCCTCTGCGGAAAGGAAAAATACCCTGTCCCCATTTAAGATGTTTTCAGAAGCAATATAATCGGGTTTACTGGTTGGATAGGCGGTATCACTTTTTGTGGTCTTCAAAACAGCATTGCATTCTGAGGCGGTAAAAGCTTTCGCTGCATATAGCTCCGTTTCGCTTTCTCCCGAAAACTCCTTGCACCAGCTCTGGGCTATACTGCCCTGCCATGCAGTACTTCCGCTATCGTTAAATTTCACATTGCCGTATGTACTTGTATTATCTGTCGACAGCAGTACCTCCGACAGCAGGAACAGAGGCTTACCGCTATAGCTGCTATCGTCTGCCTTCACATAAGTACCACCATTTCCCTCAACGGAAAGGACACGCCATTTGATTGGACTGTCATTCCACATACCATAATAGATGTAGTCATATTTGCCAATGCCTAGGTTGTAGTCGGAAATACAGGCTGCACCGGTCTGTATCCCCTTGCCTGTATCTTTTGTGCCCGCTGCCAGAGCAGTTGTGGGCAGCAGTCCCGCTATCAGACCGCCAAGTAACAAGGAAAGTAATTTTTTCTTTGCTCTCATTTCAGAGTTCCTCCTCACGCTTCTCGTATCGTTCACCCGCAGGCAACGAACTGGCAGAATACCTTTTCCGCCATTTATCCGAGTTTCTATTTGGAGGTATTATACACCGTACACCAATGGACAACTCAAGACCTTTTAACAACTTTTTGTAATTTTTTCTGCCTCTGCGAGGCTTTCCTTTTGCTCATGTGATTACTTCCTCATGTTTTAGAATTACAGAAGCTGCTTTGGCAGCGAAGTAATTCGTAGATATTAAATGAGGGGCAAAGTACCTTTTGACCCTCATATCTTATTATGGAAGAAGGAAAGAAAAACACCGCCGCTTTTCCCTTTTATCAGGGAAAGCCGGCGGTGTCTGATTTTATTTTTAACGCCTATTATTTCTACTGCTTATTTGCCTTTTCAGCCTTTAATGCTGCTGTCAGGGCAGGAACGATTTTATTCAAATCTCCTACAATGCCGTAATCTGCCACATCAAAGATAGGAGCCGTTTCATCCTTGTTGATTGCAACGATGATGTCGGACTCTTCCATACCTGCTACATGCTGGATGGCTCCGGAAATACCGATTGCGAAGTAAATCTGAGGACGAACAGTCTTACCGGTCTGACCAACCTGTAAATCCTTGGGCTTCCAGCCGTTATCTACAACGGCACGGGAACAGGATACGGTACCGCCCATAACCTCTGCCAAATCATCCAGAATCTTGAAGTTCTCAGCACTTCCCACACCACGTCCGCCGGATACCAGAACCTTTGCGTCCATGATATCTACTGTATTGGAAACTGCCTTTACAACCTCTTTGATGGTGACATATTTGTTATTCGGTGTAAATCCGGGATTGTACTCCTCTACAACAGCCTTCGCCCCTGCAACAGGTGCCAGCTTCTGCATAACACCGGGACGTACAGTTGCCATCTGGGGACGGTTATCCGGGCAGGCGATGGTTGCGATGGTATTTCCACCGAATGCAGGACGGGTCATCAGAAGCTGATTGTGCTTCTGCTCCTGTCCGGGAATAGCTGCCAGAGGGAAATCACCGATTTCCAATACGGTACAGTCTGCTGTCAGACCGGTCTGTACTCTTGCGGAAACGGTAGGTCCCAAATCTCTTCCGATAGCGGTTGCACCTACCAGAACGATTTCCGGCTTATACTGGTTGATAACAGAAGCAAGTGCGTGTGCATAAGGCTCTGTTCTATAAGTTTCCAGTTCCGGGTCATCTACTACGATTACCCTGTCTGCGCCATATTCAGCCAGCTTATCTGCAAGTCCCTTTACCTGATATCCAATCAGTACGGCAGCGACCTCTGTGCCAAGCTTTCCAGCCAGTTCTTTTCCTTTTCCAAGCAGTTCAAATGCGATACCGCTGATTTCATTATCTACCTGCTGGGCAAACACAAATACACCCTTGTATTCTTCCAAATTTTTCGTTATCATGCCTATTCTCCTTTTGCTTAGATAATATGCTTCTCTTTGAATTTACCAACAATATAAGCAACTGCGTCCTCTGTAGAATCAGGAACAACCTTCTCTCCTGCTCCCTTACGAACCTTGTCAGATGCCTTTGCAATCTTGGTCGGAGAACCTTTCAGTCCAAGGTTGCTGTCGTCAACATCCTTCAAATCAGCTCTGCCCCAGGTTGTAATCTCTACCTCGCAGGCATCGAAAATTCCGCCGGGAGTCATGTATCTGGGCTCGTTCAGTTCAGAAAGAGCAGTAATCAGGCAAGGCATTTTTGCTTCCAGCACATGATATCTGTCATCATACTGTCTTTGTACAATTACCTTATCTCCATCTACCTTAATATTCTGTGCATAGGAAATAACCGGAATACCAAGATGCTCTGCAATCTGGGGGCCTACCTGTGCGGTATCTCCGTCGATTGCCTGACGTCCGGTAATAATCAAATCATAATCAATATTTCTCAGAGCGCCGGCAATGGTAGTAGAGGTTGCCCAGGTATCTGCACCGCCAAGTACTCTGTCGGTAACAAGAATTCCCTTGTCTGCGCCCATGGCGATTGCTTCCCGCAGTACGTCTGCTGCCTTGGGAAGTCCCATTGTCAATACAGTAACCTCTGCGCCGAACTCATCCTTTAATCTCAAGGCTGCTTCCAGACCTGCCTTGTCATCAGGGTTCATGATGGCAAGCATGGCTCCTCTGTCAAGCGTTCCGTCCGGATTAAATTTAACGCCGCCCTTTGTATCAGGCACCTGTTTAATACAAACAACAATCTTCATTGTTTTTTCTCCTTTTAATCTTCTATTTACTTCAACAAGGATGCAGAGATAACCATTCTCTGAACTTCAGAGGTTCCTTCATAAATCTCGGTAATCTTTGCATCACGCATCATACGCTCAACATCGTACTCTCTGATGTAACCATATCCGCCGTGTAACTGAACAGCCTTTGTTGTTACGTCCATCGCAACCTCTGCCGCATACAGCTTTGCCATGGCAGCTTCCTCGGAATAGGAAATCTTCGGGTTGGTTCTGTATTCGTCCTTCTTCAGGGCAGCCTTGTAAACCAGCATCTTCGCAGCTTCTACCTTTGTTGCCATATCAGCAAGCTGGAACTGGGTATTCTGGAAACCGCTGATGGACTTGCCGAACTGCTTTCTTTCCTTTGTATAGGCAACGGTTCTTTCCAGAGCGCCCTCTGCAATACCGAGTGCCTGTGCAGCGATACCGATACGTCCGCCGTCCAGAGTATGCATTGCAATCTTGAAGCCCTGTCCCTGCTTGCCAAGCAGATTTTCCTTCGGAATACGGCAGTCTGTGAAAATCAGTTCATAGGTGGATGAACCGCGGATACCCATCTTCTTTTCCTTTGTGCCAAAGGTAAAGCCGGGAGTGCCCTTCTCTACGATAAAGGAAGAAATCTCCTTCATCTTTCTGCCGTTCTTTTCAATAATGCCGGTAACAGCGATAACGATATAAACATCTGCTTCCTTACCGTTTGTGATAAAACACTTGGAACCGTTGATAACCCACTCGTCACCATCCAGAACAGCCTTTGTCTGCTGCCCCTGTGCATCAGTACCTGCGCCGGGCTCGGTCAGACCGAATGCGCCAAGCTTCTTTCCGCTTGCCAAATCGGGTACATATTTCTTCTTCTGGTCTTCTGTACCATAGGTAAGAATCGGGTCAATGCAAAGGGATGTATGAGCGGAAACGATAACGCCTGTGGTGCCGCATACCTTGGAAAGCTCCTCAACACACATAACATAAGTTAAGATATCGCAGCCCTGTCCGCCATACTCCTTGGGAACGGGAATACCAAGAAATCCGTACTTTGCCATTTTCTCAACTGTTTCTCTGGGGAAACGTTCTTCCTCATCCACTTCCTGCGCAAGAGGCTTTACTTCGTTTTCAGCAAAATCTCTAAAGAGCTGTCTTGCCATCTCATGTTTTTTGGATACTGTGAAATCCATGCCTTTTAATCCTCCATCTGTTTTGTTTTACAAGAAAAAAGCCTTCGCCTTAAGGCGCACTAAGAACCCGCCTGTATTTTACATGGTGGGTTCTTATGGCTCATTATTTTACTTATTATAGTTGTAGAAGCCTTCTCCGGTCTTCTTGCCCAGCTTGCCTGCTCTGACCATCTTTCTTAAGAGAGGAGAGGGAGCATACTTGGAATCGCCTGTTTCTGCAAAGATAACTTCCATAATTGCCAGTACGATATCCAGTCCGATGTAATCGCCCAGAGCCAGAGGTCCCATGGGGTGATTTGCGCCAAGCTGCATTGCCACATCAATATCAGCAACGGATGCAACACCTGCTGCATATACGTTGATTGCTTCGTTAATCATGGGAATCAGGATTCTGTTTACAACAAAGCCTGCTGCTTCGTTGACTTCAACAGGAGTCTTGCCAATCTCGGAAGCGATTGTCTTAATCTTTTCTACCAGGTCAGCGGGAGTATTTGCCCCTGCAATTACCTCAACCAGCTTCATTCTGTCTGCGGGATTGAAGAAGTGCATACCAACCAGAGGACGGTCCAGACCGTTACCCATTTCCGTAATGGAAAGGGAAGAAGTATTGGTTGCAAAAATACAATCCTTCTTTACAATCTGCTGCAGCTCTGCAAAGGTCTGCTTCTTGATTGCCATATTTTCAGGACAAACCTCGATAACCATATCGCAGTCTGTACAGATATCCTTCAGACCGGTAACAATCTTTGCTGCTACTGTATCAGCCTTCTCCTGTGTAATCTTTTCCTTGCCTACCAGGAAATTCAGGTTCTTTAAAACCTTTGCCTTTCCGCCGTCTGCAAATTCCTGCTTGATATCGCAAAGACAAACCTCATAGCCGTCTGTCATGGCAAATGCCTGTGCAATTCCGGCACCCATGGTACCTGCGCCAATAATACCTACCTTCATGATATATCCTCCTTATGTGTTCCGGAGCATTTTTATATTTCTCCGGACAGTTTATGCGTTCTTAAAGGGTTCCTTTACTTTTTCCTTATTCTTATCCAAGAAAAAAGCCATTCCGTACTTCTGGTCCTCTGTTTCAAAGCAGTCGCCGAAAAGCTTCTCTTCTATTACGATTGCTTCATCCATGGAAGCATCCAGACCCTCGTTGATTGCCTTCTTGCAGTTGCGCACTGCAATGGGGGCATTCTTTGCAATACCTGCTGCCATCTTCTCAGCCGCTGCCAGAAGTACTTCCTGTGCAGTCTTTACCACATTGCCCTCTGCATCTGTTTCTGCGCTGTAAACCTCATTCACAAGACCGATACGATATGCTTCTGCCGCCTTGATATTGCGGGCTGTATAAATCATCTGCTTTGCCATGCCTGCGCCTACCAGACGAGCCAGTCTCTGAGTACCGCCGAAACCGGGTGTAATCCCAAGACCAACCTCCGGCTGTCCGAATACTGCATTGTCAGAGCAGAGTCTGATGTCACAGCTCATGGAAATCTCACAGCCGCCGCCCAGAGCGAAGCCGTTTACTGCTGCAATGACGGGAATCGGGAATGTTTCCAGCTTTCTGAATACATCATTTCCCTTCTTGCCGAAAGCCTCTCCCTCTGCCTTTGTCAGAGTGCTCATTTCTGCAATGTCAGCACCGGCAACAAAGGATTTCTGACCTGCTCCGGTTAAAACCAGACAGCGTACTTCCTTTAAATCCACTGCATCCAGAGCAGCATTTAATTCATCCAGAACCTGAGAATTTAAGGCATTTAATGCCTTCTCCCGGTTGATGGTAATTGTAGCAATATTGCCCTTCTGTTCATATAAAATATAATCCATCTTAATCGTCATACCTTTCCGTAATCTGCAAGCCTTCCGGCACTTACTTAGTCTTCAATCTTTACGATTGTGGAGCAGCCCATGCCGCCGCCGATACAAAGAGTAGCCAGACCTGTCTTTGCACCCTTTGCCTGCATCTCATGCAGCAGAGTAACCAGAATACGGCATCCGGAAGCACCTACCGGGTGTCCCAGTGCAATCGCGCCGCCGTTGGGGTTCAACTGCTTCTCTACATCAATGCCCAGCTCCTTGCCTACTGCTACGGACTGTGCAGCAAATGCTTCATTTGCCTCGATGATATCGAAGTCCTCAATCTTCATGCCGGTCTTTGCCATAACCTTCTTTGTAGAAGCAACAGGGCCGATTCCCATTACCTCAGGACGTACACCTGCCAGTGCGCCGGCAACAAAGGTTGCCATAGGCTTTACGCCCAGCTCCTTTGCCTTCTCTTCGCTCATAACAACAATCGCAGCAGCACCATCATTGATACCGGAAGCATTTCCTGCTGTTACAAAGCCATCCGGGTTAATCGGACGAAGCTTCTGCAGTCCCTCGATAGTAGAACCTGCGCGGGGTCCCTCATCTACCTTGAACTCAATCATTTCCTTCTTTTTCTTTACCATGACAGGAACGATTTCCTTATCGAAAGCACCGGACTTCTGAGCTGCTTCTGCTTTCTGCTGGCTCTTTAATGCAAACTCATCCAGTTCTTCTCTTGTCAGTCCCCACTCGCGGCAGATATTGTCTGCGGTGGTAATCATATGATAATCATTGAAAGCATCCCAGAGAGCATCCTTAATCATGGTGTCTACCAGAGTTCCGTTGTTCATTCTGTATCCAAAACGAGCCTGGGGAACTGCATAGGGAGCCATGGACATATTTTCCATACCACCTGCAACTACGATATCTGCATCGCCAGCCATAATCATCTGTGCAGCCTGATTTACGCAGTTCAGACCGGAACCACATACAACATTCATGGTAACAGCAGGTACTTCAATGGGAAGTCCAGCCTTGATGGATGCCTGACGAGCCACATTCTGACCCTGACCTGCCTGAATAACGCAGCCCATATAAACCTGGTCTACATCCTCGGGCTTTACACCTGCTCTGTTCAGTGCTTCCTTAATTACGATTGCACCCAGTTCTGCTGCGGGGGTTGTGCTCAATGTACCGCCCATGGTACCGATTGCGGTACGGCATGCTCCGGCTAAAACTACTTTCTTTGCCATTTGTTTTTCCTCCAGTTTGATTTGTTATTTTATGATTGTTATTTTTTTATCATATCCACTGGATTAAGTGTAACATAGTCCCCTGCTATTTGCAACGGCTTTTCATAAAATTTTGATAAAAAAATAACAAAAAGATTTTTCCAGAAAAGGGCAGCAAAAAGGGATGTGCAGTTTTCTGCACATCCCCTTTCGCTTACTGACCGTTCTAATTCTCCGGCTCAATCAAACCGTAGGTATCACCTTTTCTCTTGTAAACCACGTTAACCTGGTCTGTTTCTGCGTTGATGAACACGAAGAAATTATGTCCTAACAATTCCATCTGGATGCAGGCATCTTCCGGATACATGGGCTTGATATCGAATCTCTTTGTACGGACAATCTTAATCTCCTCGTCATCCGTATAATCATTCTCCATATACATCTTGCTGAAGGAGCTTGCTGCCTGCTGCTTGTCCACTATTTTGTTTTTATATTTCTTTAACTGTCTTTCGATGATTTCTTCTACCAAATCGATAGAAACATACATGTCATTACTTACCTGCTCGGAACGGATGATATTGCCCTTTACAGGAATGGTAACTTCGATTTTCTGGCGGTCCTTTTCCACGCTCAGCGTTACATGTACTTCTGTATCAGGATTGAAGTACTTTTCCAGCTTTCCTATTTTCTCCTCCACTGCTGACTTCAAACCGGGTGTAACCTCAATATTTCTTCCTACTATAACAAATTTCATACGAATCATCCCTTTCGGTTATTTATTGTATATTCATTATAACATAATCAGTGCCGATTTTGCAACAATTTAATAAATTTTTTACTTGTTTTTGACATTGCTGTTGTCAACTGCTTTTTCGCCTTTTTATGACAAATTCTGTTTTTTAGGAGAACTTCACAAAACAGACGTTCCACAATTCTCCTCTTTTTTTCCTACCAAAATCCTGTGGATAATGTGTATAACCCGGTGTATAAATTACTTTTGCCCTTTTTTCGGGCTTTTTAAATGTGGATAACTTCTGTTTTAATTTTGTTTTTAAAAATACGTTATACCGTTTTTTTATTTTCTTTTGTCTATTTTGTACATCCAGTTATTTCCGGAGAGCTTTTCCCCGCATACAATATTTTGAAAACTTGTATAATTGCTATAACAAAAAAGGAACCTGTTTCTCCTTCCGGTGAATTGGTTCCTCTTTTGAATCATTTCATATTTATTTTTGCCTTTTCTTTCCGTCTTAGAAGATTCTTCCTTAGAAAATTCTTCTGATTGCAAGAATCTTTCTGTAATCTGCGCTGGAAACAATGATTCCTGTCTTCTTATTGGAAGCGTGAACAATCTGTCCGTTTCCGATATACAGAGCCACATGACCGGAATAGCAAATCAAATCTCCGGGCTGTGCATTTTCCAGACCATCTACCGCTGCACCCTGGGAACGGTCAGAAGCGGAGGAATGAGGCAGGCTTACACCAAAGTTTGCGTAAACGCTCATAACAAATCCGGAACAGTCCGCACCGTTTGTCAGGCTGGTGCCGCCATATACATAGGGATTTCCAACAAACTGCAATGCGTATTCCGCTACGGAAACGCCCATCTCGCCGCCTTCACCTACTGCGTAGGTTTCTGTGGTCGTTGCGGCTGCCTGCTGTGCAGGTGCAGATGCTGCTGCCTTCGCTGCGGCTGCTTCCCTTGCTTTCTTTCTCTCTTCCTCTTCCCTGGCAAGTCTTGCAGCTTCCTCTTCCCTGGACTCTGCCTGTACAAACTCGCTGTGGAGGCTTACATAATCTGTGGATACCCAGCCGATACCTTCCTCGACATCCACCTTCACCCAGCCTTCTGCTTCATCCAGAACCAGAAGTTCTTCTCCTTCGGGTACCATGCCGATAACAGAGGCCTCTGTTGTGGCATCCGCACGTACGAACAGGGTCTGGGTTGTAACGGTTGCAATACGGGTTCCTACCTGCTTTGCAATATCAACCGCCTGCTCACCTGTCACGCAGTACTCTGCCTTTACATATCCGGTCACAGAACCGGAGGTAATCTGATACCAGCCGTTTTCTTCGGAAACAAAGGTTCCTACGGAATTATTGTACAGCTTTCCCACTATCTGTCCTTCGGTTTCACTGGGTAAATCCCGTACATTGACATACTTGTTTACCTGTGCAATTACAAGATTGCGGAACAGCTCTTCCTCCGTGCTTTCTGCGGAAGCAGTTGTTGCTGTCTGGTCTTCTTCTATATTAATCCATTCCACGATAGACTCAATGGGGATGCTGGTCGTTGTAGAAATATTCTCCAGCTTATTTCCATTGGCAAGAGCAATATCCACGCCACCACTGAACAGGGCACCGGAACCGGCTGCCTCTGCGGTCAGTCCAAACCCGGAAAAGGTAATTGCTGCTGCCAGAACATATGCTGTTGTTCGTATGCTTTTACGCTTCATCCAAAACTCCTTATTGTAAAGTAAAAATTACAAATTTGTTACAACCTTTTACAAATATAACACTTTCTCTATCCTTTGTCAACCTTTCAAATCAATTACCAGATTATGGATTTTCCTTTATTTTACAGGCTTTTCCGGTACTCTGTCACTCTTTTTTAAACATTTCTTAATTTATAAACAATCTTTTCACGAAATCACTTGCCGCCATCGCCGCGTTGGCGCCGTCTGCCACCGCAGTCACAATCTGCCGCAGCGGCTTTTTCCGCACATCCCCCGCCACAAAAAGTCCGGGGGTTTTTGTCTTTCCGTCTTCCCCGGCAATCACATATCCTGCCTCGTCCCGCTCTGCCAGCCCATGCAGCAGCTCTGTCCGGGGGCGAATCCCCACTGCCACAAACACACCGCTTAAAGGCAGCTGTTTTTCTTCTCCCTTTTTAAGATTTTTCACCCGGAGGCTTTCCACTTCTTCGCCGCCGCAGATTTCCTCTACCACATGACTGTAAAGCACCTCCACATTGGGAAGGGCAAGCAGTTCTCTTTGCAGCACCACCGCTCCCCGGAAGCTGTCCCGCCTGTGGATGACCCATACCTTTTTACAGAAGCGCGCCAGATAAATGGCATCCTCCAGCGCCACATCCCCGCCCCCGGTTACTGTCACTTCCTTTCCTCTGAAGAAAGCGCCGTCACAGGTTGCGCAATAGGAAACACCGTGTCCGGCAAAGGTATCCTCTCCGGGAACTCCCAATTTTGCATGCTCTGCCCCTGCCCCATAGACAACCGACTTCGCCCACAGCTTTTCCCTGTCTGTTTCGATGGCAAAGAGTTCCTTCTCTCTGATAATACTTTTTACATCCGCCTCCTGAAATGCCACTCCCAGCCTGTCAGCGTGCGCCCGAAACTGCATCCCCATATCAAAGCCGTTTATCCCCGGAAGTCCCAGATAATTGTCCACCTCATAAGTATTCAATACCTGTCCCCCGCTCATGGGCGCCTTTTCCAGCACAACCAGTTCCAGTCCTGCCCGGACTCCGTAAACGGCTGCCGAAAGCCCCGCCGGTCCGGCACCGATAATCACCAAATCATATTTTTTCTCTTCCATTTTTACACTCATTTCTGTGCACATTCCCTGCGCATGACTAGTTTATGTTAAGTGCGCGCAGGCACAAATTTTTCTCCATTTCCGCAGGAATTCCTAATGCCGAAGGAATTGCCAACCTGTCTTCTTTAGCTATGCCCTATTTTCTCATACCCATACCTGAAATACAAGCCCTTTCCGGTGCGATGTTGTTTTCTGTGCAGTGTTTTTCCAGATTGTTTTCCCGGATTGTTTTCCCGGATTGTTTATGTTACTCTTAATACAGGATTTGAAATTTGCTAACTGAACCATGCAAGCAGCGAAGCGCGTGTCTGCGGTGGACATACTATTCGCATCGCGGGCAGTCCAAACTTAACACGCGCTTTTGAATCTGCGCAGAAACGGAGATTTTATGCAGCAAACAGCCTTTATCAGCGGTGCTTCCCGGGGAATCGGGCGCGCCATCGCGGAAAAATTTGCAAAAGAAGGATATCAGCTTATTCTGACCTGTCTCCATTCCTATCCGGAGCTGGAAACATTTTGTCAGCAGTTACAGGCAGAATATTCCATTTCCTGTCAGGGCTTCTGCGCCGATATGGCGAAGGAGGAGGATGTAAAAAGAGTGTTTTCCTCCCTTTCCCATCTGGATGTGCTTGTGAATAACGCGGGAATTTCCCACATCGGTCTTTTGTCAGATATGACCTCTGAGGAATGGCACAGGGTTTTATCCGTCAATCTGGATTCCTGTTTTTATACCTGCAGAGAAGCCATTCCGCTGATGTTAAAAAAGCATCAGGGAAAAATCATCAATATTTCCTCCGTCTGGGGAAATCAGGGAGCTTCCATGGAAGTCGCCTATTCTGCTTCCAAGGGCGGCATGAACGCCTTTACAAGGGCGCTCGCCAAGGAGCTTGCCCCCAGTAATATTCAGGTCAATGCCATTGCCTGCGGCGTGATTGATACTGCCATGAACCACTGCTTTTCCCCGGAGGATATGGAAGTCCTGAAAGCGGAAATTCCTGCGGACAGGCTGGGAACCCCCGAAGAGGTTGCTTCCCTTGTTTTCCAGACAGCAAATGCTCCCGGTTTTCTCACCGGGCAGGTCATTACAATGGACGGAGGCTGGTACTGATTGTACCAGCCTCCTGTTTTCGTCCTTATCCGATATCCGGCTCATCCATAAGGACAATGCTTCCCGTTTCCTTTCCTTCCGTTTCAAAAACAATAATTTCATTTTTTCCCTGCTTTAAGAGAGGGGCGGGAATATAAAGCCTCTTCTGGGGTCCAATTTCCCAGAATCTTCCAATATTAAACCCGTTCACAAAGACACAGCCCTTTCCCCAGCCCTCCAGCTCCAGAAAAGTATCTCCCAGACTTTCCGCCTCAAAGACAAAGCGGTAAAAGGCAGGGGTTCCCTGCAGATATTCTCCGGAAAAGTCCACCTTATCCACATTGTCCAGAGGAAGGGGATACTGCACCCAATGATTCTGCATATGCCCGTTAATCTGGACGCACTGGGTAATTCCCTTCCGCTGGTTTTCCATCCGGGGGCCGAAATTCACCCGTCCCATATTCTCCACAAGGATATCCAGTCCATCCCCCTTTTTAATAGGAAGATTCAGCTCTCTTTCCTCCAGAAGTTCCCTGTCATAAAGGGTCAGCACCGGCTGATTCTGCAACAGCAGATTTGCCCTGTCGTTGGCTCCCCAAAGCCGGACTTTTCCAAGATTTTCCTCTGTATCCAGCTTTGTCCGGTAAAGAATATAGCCGTAATTCTGCCCCAGTTCTTCCATGGATTGCGTGAAAATACTTTCCACGCCCCTGCTGATGCTTTCCAGAGTAGACACAAGACTTACCTTCTCCTCCACAGGAAGGGTGCCATAAGCCTTTCTTTCTATTCTGGTGGAAAACTCCACTTCGGGAAGTGCGGTATACTTTCCGATAACCTCCCGGTATCTGCGGTACTTTTCCGTTATCTGTCCGTCCTCCGTTAAAACACCGTCATAATCATAGGAAGTAACATCCGGGGTCAGCTCGTCATAATAATTTGCGCCGTTCATGAATCCGAAATTGGTGCCTCCCTCAAACATGTAAATATTCACATGCCCCAGCTCCAGCATCTTGTCCAAATCCTTTACGCTCTCCTCCAGATTTCCCCGCATATGACCGCCGTTGCCCCAGTGGTCGAACCAGCCTACCCAGAACTCCGTACACATCAGCGGCCCGCCCTCTGTATACTTTTCCAGTACAGCAAAACGCTCCTCCGTTTTAGAACCGAAATTTCCTGTGGGCAGCACACCGGGAAGCTTTCCACCATTTAAGCTTTCCGGAAAGGGGCCGTCCGAGGTAACAAGGGGCACTTCTATTCCGTTTTCCGTCATTAAATTTTTTATTTTTTCCAGATAGGTTTTATCGTTGGCATAATACCCATACTCATTTTCCACCTGCATCAGAATCACAGGCCCGCCCTTCGTATACTGCAGAGGCACAAGTTTCGGCATCAGCACCCGGTAATATTCCTCCACATGCCGGATAAAGGGCGCGTAGTTTATCCGGAGCCGCATCCCGTTTTCCCGCAGAAGCCATGCCGGAAGCCCGCCAAACTCCCATTCTGCGCAGATATAGGGAGAGGGTCTTAAAATCACATACAGCCCCAGCTCCTGCGCCAGCCTCACAAACCTTTCCACATCCAGAATCCCGTTAAACTGAAACTTTCCCTTTTCCGGTTCGTGCATATTCCAGGGGATATAGGTTTCAACAGTGTTACATCCCATGGCTTTCAGCTTTTCCAGTCTGTCCCGCCAGTACTCCGGAACTGTCCGGAAATAGTGAAATGCCCCCGAAATAATTTTAATCGGTTTCCCATCCCCATAAAAATTGTCCCTGATTTCAAAATGCTCCATATTGCCTCCTGTTTCCCCACACGTTTCCATTATCCTGCCTACAGTATGTTGCCATATCATTGCACAAAAAGGGAGAGCCCTGTTTTTTCCGGCTTCCAGTGCTCCCCCGTTTTTTTACTTTACAACATTCTTTCTTTTCCTACAAGTCTGTCTTTACAGTCCGGTGCTTTCTTTCTACTTATATAAAGCATCAAACTGCTTCTGCAGTTCCGCAGTCACATCATCAATTCCCGCCTTCTTCAGGGCTGCCTGATATTCTGCAACGATATCCTCCGCACTTCCGTTATACTTGCCATAGGAAATCTGCTTCATATAGTTGGTATGAATTTCGCTGATATTGTCAATCTTGGACTTAATATCGTCTACATTGGGAACAAACTGTCCATAAGGATACTCAATTTTAATCTTGTTGTACTCCTCATACAGCTTGTCGATGGCATCCCAGTTCTTTGTGGCATCCTTGATTTCCAAATCATCATTTCTGCCCCACCAGTAATTCGTTGTACCGTTGATATTATCGGTATCGGAATTGTAGCCTTCGGGAACGATTCTCAGGCCGTTGTCATCCACATCCCAGGAAATTCCCTGAATACCATAGCAAAGCAGCTTATAGCAATCTGGGTCATTTCTCAGCAAATCGTAAACCATCAATGCTCTTTCCGGGTTCTTGGAGCCTGCGGAAATTGCCATTGCACCATGGGTAATGGAAAGGGCTACTACATTCTGGGTTTCCTCTCCAAAGTAGAAGAAGCCGGTTTCTGCATCAGGGTCTGTATCATAAATCTTGTTTGCTTCCGTATGGCTTACCAAATCTGTCCAGGTCTGGGTATGATGCTGCTCTGCTGCCACCTGGCCCACACGATAATCATCCCTGTTGGTGGAGGAGGTATTGTTCAGCACATCTGTTTTCCAGACACCGATTTCATCCCATTCCTTCATCAGCTTTGCGTACTCTACCAGAGAATCCGTATCTGTCATGAAGGGAGAATATACGGTGTACAAATCCTGCTTGGTTCCGCCCCACATAGCGCCGGAATTGATACCGTCAATGGATACGTAATCGGAATGGGAAGTAATCCAGCCTCCTGCCATCTGTGCATACTGGGTTCCGTCAGAATCCCAGGGAATAATATCAGGGTAAGCGCTCTTTACATAGCGGAAGTACTCTGTCAAATCCTCCCAGCTCTTCACGCCGTCTGTCAGTCCTGCTTCCTTTGCCCAGTCAAGACGGTAAATAAAACCGTGATTTGTCCACTGTGCATAATTGTCCTCCGGCATCAGATAAATATTGCCGTTATATTTGCAGAGATCCCAATGTTCTGCAGGAACACTCTCCCATGTCTTGGGTGCATAGGTTTTCAGCATATCCTCAGACAACTCCAGAAAAGCGCCTGTCTTTGCATTGGGCCAGGCATCCAGCCAGTCGGAAGCCGTACCGACCAAATCCACGGTACCGTCCATCTGCGCCAGTGTCAGGTTGTAGTTGGAAAGATAATCTGTCCAGGGAATAAAGTAAATATCCAGCTCCGCATTTACCTTCTCTGTCAGAATCTTGTTCAGCTCCGTCATCATTTCCTCATACCGGGCTTCCGTTCCTGTCGGCTTGTCGCCGGTAGTCATGTAGGTAATCACCACATGCTCCGAGGTATCTACCGTTTTGTCGCCTCCCGCCTGATTACTGCCCCCGCTCTTCCCGCACGCAGTCAGTCCAGCCAGCATTGTCCCCATCATCAGCACTGCTAACCATTTCTTTTTCATAGTTTTTTCCTTCCTCCTTTTGCTTTATCAACAACTCCTTCTTTCAGAGTTATTTTCCTAACCTTTTACTGCACCAATCGTAATGCCGCTGATAAAATATTTCTGTACAAAGGGATATAAAAGTACAATCGGTCCCGTTGCCAGTACGGCATTTGCCATTTTTACACTCTCCTGCGGAATATCCGTAAGATTTACATACTGTCCTGCCACAGAATTTTTCAAGGCGTCAATCTTATTGACAATTTCATACAGGGTATATTGCAGGGGCTTCACATCCACTCTGGAGCTCAGAAACAGAGAAGACTGATACCATTCATTCCAGTAGCCCAGCGCCAGAAACAGACCGATTGTGGCAAGCGCCGGCTTTAACATGGGTAAAATCAGAGCCGTAAATATCTTGAAATCTCCCGCGCCGTCAATCTTTCCCGATTCCGTAATTTCATGGGGAATCGCCTTCACAAAATTCTTCATCAGAATAATCAGCCAGGGGGACATCAAAAGCGGTAAAAGCACTGCCAGATAACTGTCCTTTAAGTGATAGTACTGGGTCATCAGCAGATAATAGGGCACCAGTCCCGCCTGAAACAGGCTTGTGAAATAGATAAAAAAGGAAATGATATTCCGGAAAGGAAAATCCTTTCTCTGCAGGGCATATCCTGTCATGGAAATAATCGACAGCCCCACACCGGTGCCGGAAATTGTCAATATAATTGTCAGCAGGTAAGATTTCCAGATATTTCCGCTCTTTGTTACCATCCGGTAGGCTTCCAGAGAAAAGTCCTTCGGGAAAAGCTGTACTCCCTGGGTTCTGATAACCGTTTCACTGGAAAAGGAAGAACCCACAATGATTAAAAAGGGAAGAATACAGCACACCGCATAAATTGTCACAAATATGTATCCGAAGCCTCTGATGATTTTATCTGATGTTCCCAGCTTTACCTTTGCGCCGGTTTCGACCTGTTCTGAATATTCCTTTACCTTTGCTTTCATCCTAATCTCCATTTCCGCGCTTTTCTTCCTGCGCATGACTCTATGTATTTAGAATAAAGAGTAATCCGGCTCGATTTTTTTTACCAGATGATTCACCGACATAACAATAATGAAACCAATCAGGGACTGATATAATCCAACTGCGGAGGCCGTAGAGAAATTGAAATCCGTCATGGTTGCCCGGTATACATAGGTTTCGATGATATCTGTCGTACCGAACAGCAGGGGATTGCTTCCCACTACATTGTAGAACAGTCCGAAATTTCCCTTTACAATGCCACCCAGTGCGAACAATAACAGAATTACTATCGTCGGCTTTAAGCTCGGCAGGATAATGTAACGTATTTTCTGGAAGCCGTTGGCACCGTCCACCTTGGCTGCCTCAATGGTTTCCGTGTCGATTCCGCAGATGGCTGCAAAATAGACAACTGAGTTATACCCTGTCTGCTGCCAGAGATAAATCACTACCATCAGAACCGGCCATACATTGGGATTTGCGTAGGGCTGCCAGAGTTCCAGTCCCAGCTTTCCGAGGATGCCGTTGACGAAGCCCGTATCATAATTCAGCAGATTGAAAATCAGGATTCCCACCAGTACCTGTGAAATGAAATAGGGCAGAAACATTACTGTCTGGGACACCTTTTTAAACCAGCGGCTCTGCATCTCATTCAGAAGAATTGCCACAAATACCGCCAGCAGGTTTCCCAGAATGATAAATGCCAGATTATAAAGCACGGTATTTCTTGTCAGCTCCCACAGCTTACCGGAGGTTGCCAGAAATTCAAAATTCTTTAAGCCCACGAACTGGCTTCCGAAAATTCCGTCTCGGTAATTAAACTTAACAAATGCCACATACAGCCCGGGCAACGGCGCATAGCAGAACGCCAGAAAGAACAATACTGCCGGAAGACACATCAAAAGCAATACTCTGTACCGGTAAATCTTCTGCCAGACTGAAAGTTTTGATTTTTGCACTGCTGTCGTTTCATTTCCATTTTTATGCAACATTTCTTTCTCCTCCCGCCACTTTCCTTTTACCGTTGACGTTTTGCACATTTTGCAACCGCTTTCATATTTTGAATATAGCATAGTGTACACAATAAAGCAACACATTTTTGAAACCGATTGCAGTTTTGTTTCTTTTTAACAATTCGTGATATCCGTAATTGTAACATTCCACCAAGAAAGAATCTCGCTTGCGAGATTCTCCGCCTGCGGCGGGCTGCTGTGCAACATTCTTCCACTCCGCCGCAGTGCGCTCCTCGCGGAGCGTTTTTTTTAATTCATAGGGCGAAATTTCCTATGAATTAAAAAAGCAGAAGCCGGAAAGTCTTGTCCTTCCGCTTCTGCTTCTGTTCTGTGTGATTCTTCGTCAATCTGCCGCCTGTGCAGCCGCTGGCGATTATGTAGTCTGTTCCTTCTTATTCCTCCGATGCAGCCACGCCTTCAGTCTGCCGCACTCCGGCGCTACTCTCTCTGACTACCAGCGTTGGCTTCACCAGCTGCAGCGAGTCTACATCTCTACCCTCAAGCGCCTCAATTACCGTTTCCACAATCCGTTCCCCGAAGTTCTCGTAATTATAATCAATGCTGGTTAGCTGGGGCATTGTCAACTGGGCAATGTAGGTATTGTCATAGCTGACCAGAGAAATATCCTCCGGCACCCGGTAGCCATGCTCCGTAATGCTCCGTAGAATACCCGCCGCAGAAAAATCATTGATGGCAATCACTGCCGTGGGAATCCTTTTCCCCTCCAGCATTTCATTCATCTGGCGGTATGCCGTCACATCATCATAGGAGCCATCCGTCATGACAAGCTCCGGATAAAAGGGGATTCCTCTCTCCTTTAATATCTGCTGATACTTAAGCACCTTCGTCCGGGTAGACATAACATCCATTCTTCCGCCTACCAGCGCAATTTCCCGATGTCCCAGAGAAAGCAGATGCTCCATCAAAAGCTCCATGGTTTCCTCCGCATCAATCTGCACCCGGTAGCAGAGGGCACCATCCAGCTTTCCCGTAACCACTAACGGCACCGTTTTTAACAGACGGTTCACCTGTCTGACATATTCCTCATCCGACTCGAAATCGTCCACTCTGCCGCCGAGCTGAATCACCGCGTCCACCCGCTGCTCATGGAGCTTCTCCATTAACCGCAGCTCCTGCTCCCCGTCACCCAGAGAATTGCATAAAAGCACCGTATACCCCCTCTTGCGGGCAGCCAGCTCACAGGCAACAAACACCTGGGCATAAAAGGGGTTCCTGACATCCGCCGCTATGATACCGATAATCTTGCTTTTTGTGTCCGAAAGCCCTCTTGCCATAGCATTGGGCTTAAACTGATATTTCTCTATCAACTGCAGGATTCGCTCCTTCTTCTCCGGACGCACCTTTGCATTGTTTGTCAGCACTCTGGAAACAGTTGCCGCCGAAACTCCCGCTTCCTTCGCAATATCATAGATGGTTATGTTTTTCCCTTCCGGTGCCCTATCTGTGCTCATTTGTCTGCTACCTCACCTTTTCACCGGTTTTGAAATCGGTTTCTTAAACCCATCATATGTATTTTGCGGCTTTCTGTCAAGTAAATCTCATGGAAACCTCAGGACAATTTTCTGCCTGAATTTTCACGGAAATCTCTCCCTCTTTCTTTCTTCTTACAAAAACAAGCAGTTGTCCCGCAAAGGTCCGGCGGCTTTCCGTCAGTGCATTTTCCAGCCCATCTGAAAGATTACCGCTCTCCAGACCAGCCAGTTCTCCCGCACCCTCTGCCTTTACCCTGATTTTTTTCTCCTGCCAGCGCACTTCCTTCCCGTTTTCATCCAGAAGCTGTACCTCTATCTGATAGAGATAGCCCGGTCTTTCTGAGGCTTCCTCCCAGGATACCCCTTCCAGAATCTCATCCCTGTTCCAGACCTGACAGGAAATTTTTGCTGCCTCAGAGGTGGTTGCAAACTCTGCCCTGTATTCCTTTTCCGGCTCCAGGGCTTCGCCCCTGCCTGCTGCCATCAACACACCCGGCTCATATTTTACCCGGAAAGCAAAGCAGCCGTCCCCGTTGTAGCCCTCCTGCTCTCCAACTTGTCTTTCATTCAGGAAAAGTCTTACGACAGGCAGATTGGAATAAACCTTTACCAGAATTTCTTCTCCTGCTTCGTAATTCCAGTGTGCTGCCATGGGCAGCCAGTCCTCTTCCCCGTCCGATACCCTTCGGGCTGCCAGCGCGATAACAGGTTCCTTTGTCCAGAAGGCTTTTCTCCTGTAAAACTCCGGCTTTTCTTCCCCCGCACAGGTAAGGATTCCCGCCGCAGAGCCATGAGTGGGCCACTCTCCTCTGGATTCCCCCAGATAATCAATTCCCGTCCACAAAAACTGTCCGCTGATATAAGGATTATCCCTTACCGCAAGCCACTGGGCATAGCCGTGTCCGTTCTCACTTCCAAGAAGAGGCTTTTCGGGCATTCTGGCATGATCCTGTTCATATAAATGCTCCTTGTAATTATATCCCACCACGTCCAGCCCATCTAAAAGCCCTGTTTCCACAGAAAGCTCCGGAAAGGCTGCTGCCAGCGTTACCGGACGGCTCACATCCTCCTCTTTTACGATTGTCTCCAGCCTCTTTGCAAGCTGCACCAGCCTTTCCGCGTTTGGCTTGTTGGCATCATACTGCCTCTCCGCCGCCGGCTTATTGGCATCATTGTTCCCTGTCATATCAGAGAAGGATGGGTGACAATAGGGGTCATTGGGATAATCAATCTCATTACCAATGCTCCACAAAACCACGGAAGGATGGTTTCTGTCCCGCCGCACCATGCCCCGCAAATCCGCTTCGTGCCAGAGCGGGAAATCCTCGAAGTATCCCTGATGCTTCGGTGGATATACGTTATGCCCCACCGACCACTTGTTTTTCGCATTCTCCCACTCGTCAAAGGCTTCATCCATCATCAGAAATCCCAGCCCATCGCACAAGTCATACAACTCCGGCATGTGGGGATTATGACTGCACCGGATGGCATTACAGCCACATTCCTTCAGTTTCAACAGCCGCCGCTGCCAGACCTCAGGCGTTACGGCTGCCCCCAGCACACCGCCGTCATGATGAACACAGACTCCTTTCAGCTTGACTTCCTTCCCGTTCAGGAAAAAGCCTCTGTCCGCATCAAAGGCAATACTTCGAATCCCCACCCGGCTTTCCTCCGCAAGGTATTCCTCTTTCCCCTCCGGGCAGTACCAGGTGCGCAATGTATACAGATACGGGGTTTCCACCGACCATAAAACCGCATTTTCCAGAGTGCCACGAAGTCTGGATTCCTCTCCGGTTTTTCCGCTTCCCTCCAGCGTCAGAACCTCTCTTCCTTCCCGGTTCACCAGAGCTGTCCTGATATGAAGGGGCATGCCCTTCCTTTCTTCCACCGGAAACTGCCCCATAAAGCTCTCTCCCTCTACAGGGAAATGCCGGATAAGCAGCTCTGCCCTTCCAGTGCCACCTTCCTCATCTATCTCCGTTACCTGTTTTGTTTCAAAAATAACCCCGTATTCTCTCGGATGAACCGGCTCCTTGCAGCTAATCACCACCTTCCGCGTTATACCGCTTCCCGTGTACCATCTGGAATCCGCAATATCGGTATGTTCTACCCGTACCGCAATCACATTATCCCCGCCAAAATCCACCGCATGGGTAATATTATAGGTAAAGGTGCTGTACCCGTAAGGACGCCTTCCCAGATAATAGCTGTTACACCAGACCTGACTGTTTTTGTAAATTCCGTCAAAGGTAATCTGAATTTCCTTTCCCTGCCAGTCCGCCGGAATTGCAAAGTGCGTCCGATACCAGCCGACTCCTCCCGCGGCATACCCTGTACCGCTGGAATATTCCTTCTTCAGAGGCATTTCCATCGCCCAGTCATGGGGCACCATCACTTCTCGAAACTCATCCTCCGAAAATCCCCTGTACCACGCTTCTTCCAGCTCCCCATAATGAAACTTCCAATCTACAAGTACCTTTCTTTTCATCCAAGAAACCTCCCAGTTCTTTTTGCTTCCCTGTTTTTTGCTCTGTCCGGTTCTTTTCTCTTCCCGGTTCCTTCCTCCGTCCGGTTCTTTTCTCTTCCCGGTTCCTTCCTCCGTCCGGTTCCCGCCGTTCTACAGGTATTCCCAATGTCGGAAGAATCGCAAAATGAACTTTCAATTTTACTCTGCAATAAACCTTACATTACACTGATTTTCTTCAACTGTTCTAAAACTGCTTCCATATTCTCCGGCTCTGTTTCCAGAAGCTTCTCCACCTGCCCCAGAAGCGTCGCAACTTCCCTGCCCCCGGCAAGCTGCCCGATTCCTTTATACAGCCACTTGTCATGGGGCGGATATTTATTTTCCCTGTAAAAGACAAGCTTCATAGCCTCTTTGATTCCCTCAAACAAAAGCAGCTTCGCCGTCAGCCTGTCCCCCCGCTTCCACATCCGAGGATAATTATAGAGGGCATTTCTGGTAAACAGCAGCCTGCTTTCTTCCATTTTTGCCGCCCGGATTTCCTCTGGATACCCCTGTAAAAGTCTTTCCCGCATTGCAGAAAAGACACCCTCATCATCCCGGAATACCTCGCCGTTTACTGCTGCCGCCAGCGCAAAATCCGCTGCTTTCTGCCAGTCAATCTCCTCATAGCAATCCGTACCAAGAAAACTTCTGTAAAAGTCCGAAATGCAAATAACGCCTCTTTTATTTTTCGCGCTTACTCTGGGCGCCCTGTGATATCCCTGAAACTCTGCGGGCAGTCCGGCGTATGCTTCCTCCAGTGCGCTGCCAATTTCCCGAAAAGTTCTCTCTGTCACAAACAGACAAAATTCCGGTCCCCAGTCATGATCCTCCGAGAGGGCATCATCAAAACCAAAGCAGTCTGACCCCCGCCCCACAAGCCCTACGGCAATCCTGCCCGTATATTCTCTGAACTTTTCCTCCAGCATCGGTTTTCCACAGGCTTCGTAATACTCCCGCGCCAGCGAAAGTCCGATTCCTGATGTAATATCGCTGCCCGTGCTTCCTGTTTTTTCTTCCATACTAATCTCCATTCCGCAGGAATTCCTTTGCCGAAGGAATCGCGAACTGAATTTCAGATTCAGTTCTGCGATAAAAAGCTATTTCCCGTTTCCCTGCTTTCGTTTTCCCGCTTTTCGGCTTCTCATTCCCGTCTCCTTCTCTTTACGCCGGTTTCAGGCTTCTCTCTCTTCGGATTCCAACTTTCTTCCCTGTGTCCTTGGCTTGATTCTGGTTCTAAGACTTGTTTTTCTTTCCAATTCCGGCTTTCTCTGCCCCACCTTCTTCTCTTTGTACTGGTTTCAGGCTTCTTTCCCTTCGGATTCTAACTTTCTATACTGCGTTCTTTTTTACTCCTACTCGTCTTTCAGCACCAGTTCTACCGGGCAATGGTCGGAACCGAAAATCTCTGTATGAATCCCCGCCGATTCCAGCTTTTCCTGCATCCCATCCGATACCAGAAAATAGTCAATTCTCCATCCTGCATTTTTCTGTCTTGCCTGAAACCGATAAGACCACCAACTGTAAACGCCCTCCGTATCCGGATAAAAATACCGGAAACTGTCGACAAAACCATTCGCCAGAAGAGTTGTCATTTTTTCCCGCTCCGCATCCGTAAAGCCTGCATTATTACGGTTTGTTTTCGGATTTTTCAAATCAATTTCCTGATGCGCCACATTCATGTCACCGCAGACAACCACGCCTTTTTTTGCCGCCAGACTTTGCAAATATTCCCTGAAGCAGTCCTCCCATTGCATCCGATAATCCAGACGCTTCAACCCGTCCTGAGAATTTGGCGTATAAACCGTCACCAGATAGAACTCCGGATATTCCAGCGTAATCACACGCCCCTCCGTATCATGTTCCTCAATTCCCAGACCATAAAAAACCTGTATCGGTTCTTTCTTTGCAAAAATCGCCGTGCCGGAATAGCCCTTCTTCTGTGCATAATTCCAGTACTGATAATACCCCGGCAGTTCCAGATTGACCTGACCTTCCTGCAGCTTTGTTTCCTGAAGACAGAAAAAATCCGCATCCAGCTTTTCAAATTCCTCCATAAAATTTTTGCCAAGAACCGCCCGCAGACCGTTCACATTCCATGAAATAAATTTCATCCGTTCCTCCGTTCATAATCAAATAACCCGTCGTTTTTTTCTTCCAAAGCCTTGATGGCATGATAAGCAAAGGTATTATAAGGCGTCGGGATTCCATACTTTTCTCCCAGCCGCATCACAGTTCCCGCGAACATGTCCACCTCCGTGTGACGCTTTGCATCCAAATCCTGCAGGGTAGAATACCTTCCCCACTTTGCAGTAGGGCTGCCCTTTACCTCCACCGCCTGCACCTCGGAAATATCAATTCCCTTCGCTGCCGCAATCGCCGTCACTTCATCCCGCAGCTTCTGACGCAGAAATGCCATATGTTCACTGTCCGCATACCCTCCAAAACCGATACCAATAATTGCCTGCGGCTGATTCTGGCTGACATTCAAAGCAAATTTGTACCAGATATCCCGCTCAATATCAGGGGAAATATGATAGTGCAGAGGTGTCCCTTCCAATACCTGCGCCACCTCCAGACACCTCTCTGTCGGCACAGAAGCCCCCGGTTCTCCGTAAAAAAGCCCCGGTGTTGTTTCTCCATTGAACAGGATTTCCCTCCCCCGCCTTTCCGATGCGATTTTCATAATCGAGTACAGCATATGCTCCCTGCCGATTCTCTCCCCGATGATTTCCTCGCTGTCTACTCCGTTTAGCAGGCTCAATACAATGGTATTTTTCCCCACAACAGCGGCAATATCCTCAAGACTTTCCTCCAAAGCGCCATACTTTGTCGCCACTAAAAGCAAATCCGCTCCTGCTGCCTCCTCCGGCGTTTTCACCGGGAAATGAAAGATTTCACCATTAATCGTAAGACCTTCCCTCTCCAGCCCTTCCTTCCGTTCTCCCTTTGCAATCACCCAGAGATTTTTCCCCAGCTTTTCTGATAATCCCCAGACAAAATATCCGCCCACTGCACCTGCCCCTAAAATTGCTACTGTTTGAATCATATCTGCCTCCTGCCTGCTGATTTCTCCTTTGGAAACAAAGAACCCGAAAATCAATCCGGGTTCCTTTACACTTACTTTTAAGCTATCATATTTCCCTGCATCGGTCAATTCTTTCCGCTGCTTCTTAATCAATAATCGATTTTACCAGCTTTGCCCAGTTCTCCGGATAGCATACCAGTAATTCCTCATGCCGTAAATCCTGTTTGTGAATCACCGGATTCGCAAAATGCTGTAAATATCTCTCCTCATACTTTCCCCCATTTTCAGGGCATAAAAGATATGATTTTCTGCCTTGCCGCCAACAATCCCACAAAGGAGCCGCCCAGAGAACATCCATATGCCACCTGGATATATCCGCCAAAATTGTTCTGAATATACGCCTCTATCTTTTCGGTTTCTTCCTGCATACTGATAAACTCACTATCCTCTGTTTCGTCAAATCCGTCGTAGCTGACGCAGAGCACCTGATAATTTTCTGCCAACAGCGGAATCACCTTTCCAAAATTGCCCTTCCAGTGACAGCAGGTACCGGGAAGCAGCAAAATTGCCTTCTCCTGGATTCCATTTTTCTGGAAAACCTATCTCTTCGGAAAATCTATCTCTTTTGTAATCCAACTTTTCTATAATTTTATCTTTTTCCGTAGTTTTTCTTCTCTGAAAAACAGCATTTTATTTATATATGCCGCCTTCCAGATATTACTTTTACGTGACGTTTATTAAACATGTTAGTATTACCTAACTCGCAATCTTTAAAAAAGCCTCCTCTTCGGCGGCCTTTTCTTTGTTTTTTGTAAAATTGTCCTGTACTTGAGTAAATTGTAACATATCCCAGGGAATTTTCAAGATACTCCTCCGTCAGCTTTCTGTGTCAAAATATCCTCATTATATGATGATTTCTTTAATTCCTCAACCACCACAGCCCCCTTCAGCCAAACATATTGAGGCAACATTCTGATTCCATTTACACATTCCGTTTTATGAATGAGAGCCGAATCTCTGCCGCCTCCCCTCATAAATACCTCATTATCTTTTGCTTTCATAAAATCAGGTGCCGAACTGATATCCCCTGATTTATTTCTTTTGGGCTTTCCGTCCCTGTCATACTGAATGACATCTGCAAGATGATTGTTCAATACTTTATCCCTGAGGTCATCCCATAATCTTCTTACCGCACCGTTTATAAATTCATCACTGAAAACCAATCTCTTAAAACCGATAAATTTGTTTGCGGAAAGAGAATTGGGTCTGAACTGTAAAATTTCATTTCCTACTTTGACGCTCTGTACACCCGGTTCCTGAAACATAATACACAAAAGTTCATGATTCGCAAAATAGGAATATATTTCCGAATCTTCAAAAGTAAACGGACGTACTTCTCCATTCTCTTCCTCCACTTCTGTTCTTACAAGTTCCTCAAAGTTCAGGTGAAAAAGCTTCATATCCTCTGTCCGTCCGCCTTTGGCTGTTATCACGATTGACTTTGCAATTATTCCAAAACACCGAAACAGTTCTATCTGATTCAGTTTTGTTGAAGTTCCTCCAAACATTGCAATAATAATTTTCTCTGCTATACCCTTTCTGTCCAGTCCATCATCTTCCACAACAGACAATCCAAAATCCGCCGCAAGCTGTCCAATTGTCATCCCACAATATTTCGCTGTTAATTCATGGCACTTTTTATCAATATCGCTTACAGTTGCATATCTCCCCGGAAGCTGCTCTAACTCATAGCCAAAATATTGTGCTATTATACTGGAAACAACCGACTTTTTCAATCGGAATCTCGGCGGAAATTTAGGTGCCAGGTCAATATAATTAAGTACTTTCCGCAAGGTTCCATGACGTTCAATGTATTCCTGCTTCACCGCCTCTTTCCATTTCCTGTCCCTGACTCCTTCATGGTTTGAAACAATATCTTCTGCCAGTGTGCGAACATTTTCCCAATCCTGTCTTAGCGCTTCTATTTCCAATTCCCCAAACTCATGAAATTCATATCCCCTTATCGGAAAGCTGTGATAGTCATATGCTTTTACCGGGCAGTCCGGTAAATAGTGATAATACACAATTAACATATGTTCCATTTTCTGCCAGAAATGGGAAGTTTCAAATACCTGATTTGCAATATCGTAGATTCCTACCGCAGTAATTGTCATGGGTTCTTTTGCCACATAATGCTCCGTAGGGGAAGAATCTATGACCATTCCTGTGGTTTTTAATTCCATCCTTATCTCTTTTGAACCATCTGCAACCAGCAAGTCCGGTTCCTGTTTTGAATCCGGTTCATAGCCAAGTACACACTGCTCAATCAGAGAACCGGCTACACCCTTCTGCAGGGGATAGGCACGAATACGTTCAAAAAAGCCGTTATTATCCACTTCACCAAATGTTGCTCCCAGGACTTTCTCGAGTCTTTGGATTAAATCTGCTTTTGTGTATTTGTGTTCAGGCATATTCTCCCTATCCTTCCATCGAAACTATTTCATCCAGAATTTTTCCCATCCTTGTAATCATGGGAACGACCAGGGCATTTCCCATACAAAAGAAGCGCATTCTCTGTGGCATTCCCGAATTTGTCCAATTATCATCAAATCCCTGCAACCGTTCTGCTTCAACAGGCGTCAGCGTTCTCAATTTGCCATTCTGCAGGTCAGCAACAACATGAGTACTCCTGTTTAGTGTTGATTCGCTGGTAAGCATTGTCCGTCCCGGTCTGTCCCAGGAATCCGGAAACGCAACCGGTCCTTCTGAAAACACATACTCATGACCATTGGCAGATTTTCTCGGAATTTTCTTTGCCCCTTTTAAATATATCCATTTTGCCATTCTTGCCTCATCGGTAATAAAAAAGCTGTCTGCAACATCTCTCTCAAGAATTTGTCCTAACTTAATGGATTCCTCCTCATTCTCTATAACATCCGCAGTAAAAACAGAATAGTCCGTCATATATCCTGAAACTCTGAAGTCAAACCGGAAATAATCTGAAACATCAATAATATCACTACTTATTTTTGTTTCTCCAGTTATGCTGACAGCTTCAACAGGAAACGCCCTAGCCATCAATCCCGTTTTTAAAAGAATATCCGAAGCCTGCTCCTCCTTCATTCGCTTTCCGTAAACAGTATCGTTTCTATACGCGAAAATAAAAGTTCTTCTTCTTCTCTGCGCCGCTCCGTAAACCGCAGCATTGACTACTCTCCACTCAGCGGAATAACCCAATTCCGCCAGACACGAAAGAATAATTCCAAAATCCCTTCCTCGTTGATTCGCCGGAGATTTCAATATTCTGTCTACATTTTCAAAAATACAAAATGGTGGTTTTTTAGCGATAAGTGTATCCCGGATTTCCCACCACAAAGCACCTTTCTTTCCCTTAATCCCCTGAGCCGAGGCTAGCGTATGTGCAACACTGTAATCCTGACAGGGAAATCCTCCAACAAGTAACGTATGATCCGGAATACTCTCTTTATTAACAATACAGATATCCTCACCCGTATGAATCTCTCCATTAAGATCTTCACATTCTCCAAAATGGCTCACGTAGCAATCATGTGCCCACTGCTTCTTTGCCCCCGGCTCCCATTGTGAAAACCATTTTGTTTCCCAACCGGAATCCAGTCGTTCAAATCCCAACCGGAATCCACCTACTCCGGCAAACAACTCACATATTGTTTTCTGCATAAATCCTCCCTGATTCCGTTTCAGTCATCTCATGCCTTGTCCCGCAAAATTATACCACAAAATGTCTTAATAAAACTACTGCTGTTACTTTTTCTTTATCTGCATCGTCTGGGGCAAAATATGTTAAATTGAATTTATGGAACAGATTTTGATATAACAAGCAACAATAGACATTACTCAATAAAACTGGCAGAGAATATTTTTCAGAATATAAAAAAATCGGGAACGAGTAAAAACCCATTCCCTACAAAAATTTGATTTTTTATCGCTTGCTGAACTGCGGTGCACGTCTTGCAGCCTTCAAGCCGTACTTCTTTCTTTCCTTCATACGAGGGTCTCTTGTCAGGAAACCAGCCTTCTTCAGAACAGGTCTGTAGTCAGCATCTACCTGAAGCAGAGCTCTTGCGATACCATGTCTGATTGCACCAGCCTGACCAGTATATCCGCCACCGCGTACGTTTACGATAACATCAAACTTATCTGCGGTTTCAGTAGCTGTCAGAGGCTGACGAACGATAACCTTCAGAGTTTCCAGTCCGAAGTACTCGTCCATGCTTCTCTTGTTAATCTTAACATCGCCCTTACCGGGTACTAAATATACTCTTGCGACGGATTTCTTTCTTCTACCTGTACCATAGTACTTTTCAGTCTTAGCCATGATTTATTCTCCTCCTATCCTTTAGAATGTCAGCACTTCAGGCTTCTGAGCCGCATGCTTGTGGTCAGCGCCTGCGTATACAAAAAGCTTTGTGTACATCTGTCTTCCTAAAGGTCCCTTGGGAAGCATTCCCTTAACTGCAAGTTCAATTACTTCTTCAGGCTTCTTATCCAACTTCTCACGCAGAGTAGCTTCCTTCATGCCACCTACGTAATCGGAATGATGATGGTAAACCTTCTGATCCATCTTCTTTCCTGTTACCTGAATCTTTTCTGCATTGATAACGATTACATAATCGCCTGTATCAATGTGAGGAGTAAAGATAGGCTTGTTCTTTCCTCTTAAGACCTTGGCAACCTCAGATGCAAGGCGTCCAAGAGTCATATCTGTAGCATCTACTACATACCATTTTCTATCGATTGTAGCAGGACTTGCCATAAAAGTTTTCATGATATTCCCTCCGTATTACTTTTCTTCGACTGTTTTACCGGCCCAGTTTCAGCAGTTCCGGATTTTCCGTTCTGGCTCTAACTTATTCCGCAGATGTCCGGCCACGAAAATAAATCTTCTCAGAACCTGTTTTCTATCTTTCAGCGCTCTGCCGGGGCTTTGGCTCGGCGCATAGAAACACTGTCACACATTTATGTATTATATTATAAGCAAACTGCCGTGTCAAGACTTTTTTCCAGAACTATTTTACTCTGCCTTTAACACCTCAGAATATGCCATGATAAAGGGACCTGCTCCCTTGCCCTCGTCTGTCAGGTAGTACTCTGTATCCTCATAATTGTTGGTGTTATTTGCGCTTGCCTTCAGATAAATATCATGCAGGCCCTTCTCGTCCATCTTCGTTTCCACCATGGCAAGGAAGCCCTTCAGCGCCGCTTCCTTATAAGAAGCATCCAGCCAGCCGTTTCTGACTCCCTTTAAAATAGTATAGACAATCATGGAGGTACCGCTGACTTCCAGTCTGTTTGTTTCCGTTACCTTCCAGTCTGCCACATTCGCCCAGAGTCCGCTCTCATCCTGATATTTTAACATGCCGTCCACAAAGGTCTTTAATGCTGCCTTTCTTGCTTCCATATAGCTTTCCGGCAATACTTCCATCACATCTACCATTGCCATGCCATACCAGCCCATTGCTCTTGTCCAGTGGAAAGCACATACATCCTCTGCGCTGTTTGCAGCATGATAATACATACCGTTGGGTGCAAGCAGTGTTTTTGCCACCCAGTCCAGACGCTCCTGAATCAGGGCAAGCTGCTTCTCATCCTTAATATAAGCTGCATAATGGGAAATGAACGGCTGCAGCATATAAATACCATCCAGCCATACCTTGAACATGGGTGCCTTGTTTCCCGCCCAGCAGTGCCAGTAATTGTGTCCCAGGGCTTCTTCCGTATATTCCTTCGGTACATTATGTCCGCTCGTATTGATATAGGAAGTATCTGTCAAATCTCTGTACAAATCTGCGCAAATCTGCAGGTAATCCTGATTGCCAGTAAGAGTTGCCACCCGGATTAAAAGGACCGCCGTCTTGTAGCAGTCTGCTCCGTGGTAATCCACATAGCCCGCCAGTCTGCGGTTCAGGGACTTATGACCTGTTTCATCCGTAACAATCATGGCATCCAGATATTCTTTCACATAATCCAGATATTCTCCGTTGTTTTCAGGGGCAGCTTCATAAATGTCAAACAGACCTTCCATGACCACTCCGTTGTAGTAGCTCCAGTCAAACAGATAGGGCTTGTCATTTCCGCTGGGGGTTCTCTTCTCATTATCCCAGGTAAAAAACTTCAGCTCATCGGCTACAACCTCAGCCGGCACATTTACTTTGGAATGAATGGTGAGTCCATCCACATAATTTTTTGTTTTCTCCAATGCTTCCCTGATTCTTTCCTGTGTCATTCTTATACACTCCTTTTATCTTTTTTTATTTTTTCTTCTGCAATCCTGCTTCCCCGGTTTTTCCTGTTTCCCTTTGCTTTCCCGGTTTTATCTGAATACCGTATCAAACTCATACTTTACCAGCAGGAGTCCGTGCGCCGGTGCGGTGGGTCCCGCTGCTGTCCGGTTACAGACTTTTAAAACATCCTGCATGGATTCCGGCTCTCTCTTTCCCATACCAACCTCCAGCAGAGTCCCTGCAATAATGCGAACCATATTATAGAGGAAGCCCCCGCCGCAGACCCGGATAACCAAATCTGCTCCCTGCTCTTCTATCTCAATTCCATAGATGCGCCTAACGGTACTCTCTACCTGAGCGCCCGTCTGGCAGAAGCTCTTAAAATCATGCTCCCCCACCAGATAAGCGGCTGCCTGGCGCATTTTCTCCACATCCAGTGGTCTGTACACAAAATACGCATACAGCCTGTTTATGGGCATGGGGAACTCTCCCCGGTAAATCCTGTATTCATAGGTTTTTTTACTGCTTACATGCCGCGGGTGCCAGTCCGGCAGAACCTCCTCGGATTTCTGAATCCGGATATCCTCCGGCAGCCTTTGATTCAACGCATAGGAAATCTTTTCCGCAGGCATCCGGTTCTCCGTATCAAACACTGCAATGTTGCCCAGCGCATGCACTCCCGCATCCGTCCGGCTGGCTCCGATAACCTGAATTTCCTCGCCCAGAAGCCCTGTCAGCGTCCGATTCAGTTCCGCTTCTATTGTATTCCCATTTTCCTGTAACTGCCAGCCATGATAATTCGTTCCATCATACGCCACAGTCAGACGCACTCGTTTTTTCACACTAATCCCCATTTCTGCGCACGCTCTTTGCGCATCTCGAGTTTGTGTCAAGTGCGCGCAGACACAAATCTCGCGTGTGAAAAATCAGCATATCAATCTGATTTTTCACACTAATCGCCCTACCCCGATACTTGTTACCAGATACACCACAATGCAGCAGTAGGCAATCCTGTCCCGCTTCTGGTAAATCAACGGCTTCATCTTCGTCCTGCCTTCTCCGCCCCGGTAGCACCTGGCTTCCATTGCCATCGCCAAATCATTTGCCCGGCGGAAAGCGGAAATAAACAGCGGTACCAGCAGCGGCACCATCGCTTTCGCACGCCGGATGAGATTGCCGCTTTCAAAATCTGCTCCTCTTGCAATCTGGGCTTTCATGATTTTATCCGTTTCTTCCATTAAAATAGGAATAAAGCGCAGGGCTATGGACATCATCATCGCCACCTCATGTACCGGTACATGAAATACCTTTAAAGGGCGCATTCCCTTTTCCATCCCGTCCGTCAACTGGTTCGGCGTTGTCGTCAGCGTCATCACAGAAGAACCGATAATCAGGATAATCAGGCGCACCGCCATGGTTCCCGCAGTAAAAAGTCCCTCTTTGGTAATGTTCAGCTTCCAGATGCTGACAAGCACCTCTCCCGGAGTGAGAAACAAATTAAATGCCACCGTAATCAACAGCAAAAACACAATGGCTTTCATTCCCTTTACCATGTAGCGGAAAGGCACATGGGACAGCCGTATAACAATCGCCAGAAAAAGAATGGCAATCAGGTAGGCTGCCACATTCTGAAAGAAGAACAGGGAAATAATATAAAGCAGGGTTCCCGCCAGCTTTACTCTCGGGTCCAGCCGGTGTATCAAAGAATCCGTCTGGTAATATTGTCCTAATGTAATATCTCTAAGCATCGTTATCTCCATCCCTACCGGGCAAATCTGCGCCGGAAGTTATCCTCTTTTTCCCAGTGCCTGTAAAATTGTCGCGGTTGCTTCCTCAATGGTGGTTGCTGTTGTATCCACAGCCAGCCCTTTCTCCCTCAAGCTGTTCAAAATATAAGTTACCTGAGGCGCAGCCAGACCAACCTCCTCCAGCTCCCTGTAATGGGAAAAAACCTCCTTCGGAGTGCCGTCCAGCATCACCTTTCCCCGGTTCATCACCAGAATCCTGTCCACATATTCCGCCACATCCTCCATGCTGTGGGAAACCAGAAGAATTGTCATTCCCGTTTCCTGCTGCAGCTTTTTAATCTGGTGCAGAATGTCCTCCCTGCCCTTAGGGTCCAGCCCCGCAGTAGGCTCGTCCAGTATCAGCACCTCCGGCTTCATGGCAAGCACTCCCGCTATCGCAACCCGCCGCTTCTGCCCGCCGGACAGTTCAAAGGGGGACTGATAGAAAAATTCCTCCTCCAGTCCAACCTGCCTGAGCGCCGCATAAGCCCGAAGCTCCACTTCCTTTTTTTCCAGCCCCAGATTCTTCGGTCCAAAGCAGACATCCTTAAAAACATCTGTTTCAAAAAGCTGATGCTCGGGATACTGGAAAACCAGTCCTACCCTGCTCCGAAGCTGCTTCATATTATATTCCTTGTCGTAAATGTCTTCTCCATTAAAATAAATATGCCCGGAGGTTGCCCGAATCAGCCCGTTCAGATGCTGCACCAGAGTGGACTTGCCGGAACCGGTATGACCGATGATTCCCACAAACTGTCCGTCCGGTATCTGCAGACACACATCATCCAACGCCCGCACCGCAAGGGGCGTATCTTCCCCGTATACATAACTTACTTGGTCCAAAATAATTGACATGATTTTTCTCCATTCGTTAAGGTCTTGCCGTCTTACTCCCCATAAGTGCTTCCGCAAGCTCCTCCGTTGTCAGAATACCATCCGGCAGCGAAACACCTTTTTTCTGCAATTCGTAGGCAAGAAGTGTTACCTGGGGCACATCCAGTCTGAGGTTTTTTAACCGCTCCACCTGGGAAAAGATTTCTCTCGGGGTTCCCTGCAGGGCAATCTTTCCCTCATCCATGACAAACACCTTGTTGGCATGAATGATTTCTTCCATATAATGGGTAATCAGAATCACCGTCACCTTTTCCACATCATTTAATGCCCGCAGCGCCCGGATGACTTCCTTTCTGCCGCTGGGGTCCAGCATTGCCGTCGGCTCATCCAGCACAATACATTTCGGATGCATGGCAAGTACTCCCGCAATGGAAACTCTCTGCTTCTGTCCGCCGGACAGCTTATTGGGCGAATATTTCCGAAATTCATACATTCCCACTGCTTTCAGGCTTTCCTCTACCCGCTGCCAGATTTCCTCTGTGGGGATTCCCATATTTTCCGGTCCGAATCCCACATCCTCTTCCACAACCTGTCCGATAATCTGGTTGTCCGGGTTCTGGAACACCATCCCGGCTGTCTGCCGGATATCCCAGAGCCTGTCTTCCTCAGTGGTGTCCATGCCATCCACCCAGACAGTTCCCTCCGTGGGATAAAGAATTGCATTGATATGCTTCGCCAATGTGGACTTCCCGGAACCATTATGTCCCAGAATGGCAATAAAATCCCCCTGCTCAATATTCATGCTCACATGGTCTACCGCTGTGGTGATTCCCTCCACATTTCCTTCTTCGTCCCGCCTGATATATTCAAATACAACGTCCTTTGCCTTTACAATTTCCATTTTATTCCCATTTCTGCCTGCGCCCTCCGCGCAGGACAAACATTATTAAATTAACAGTTCAGCCATTTCCATTCATAAGTTGCCGGATTGTTCAAATCAGCCCAAAATGTATACCATCTCCGGCAACTTATTTCATGTCGGGCGTCCGCCCTATAGAAAGGATTATACGGCAGAATTGTTATCTAACTCCACCTCGAAATCCGCTAATTTACTAGCTTCGCATAGTAAATTGCTGCTTTCTCGGTGTAGTGCGGGTCAAAAGCCCCCGACTTTGATGTCTACGGATTGTTCCGTGCTACGCACTCCCACAATCCTACCCAATATTCGCATATCGTGGGATTATCATCCCACTTTTATGCTCATATCGGGGTGGGTCATAAGGTCTTTCACCCACTTATGAGCAAGCTCATGTGGGCTTAGACCTTTTGACCCTGGCATCATTATATTAAAAGCAGGAAAGAATTACAAGAAAAGAATGTACACAGCCCTGCTGCAATTTACAAACACCCTCCGACATGTTACACTTAGTATCATTGTAACGAACTGGCAATCTTTCGCAAAACCGCTCGTTCAGAGCTTACCTGGAGAACAAATGGACAAAGCAAAATTAACAAAAACCTTATTACTGTTAGCACTTCTTATAATTTTTGTCGGTACTGCCTGCCGGGTGGTGCAGAGAAATTCCATGACCCTGACAGAATATGAATCCCTGCAGGGCGGAAACCAGAGTGTTTCCAACGCCACCGGCTCCTCTGATACCGACACCGTCTCCAATACCGCGGCTTCTTCCAGTGCGCCGCAAGCCGGGAACAGCACCCAGACCGGAGCATCCGGCAGCAATGAATCTGCTTCCAGCGAGTCTACTCACAAAGCGTCCAATACCGTTGAATCCCAACCTTCCGGTATGACAGAAAACTTGCAGAATACAGAAACTACCCTCACAGGCGCACTTTTAAACGGAGATTCCCAGAAGGACTACCGGATTACCTACAAAAAAGGCTTTTATTTTGAACCGGTTTCCGATTCCCTGCAGCGTTACATGACAGGTGTTTCTTATCCCGCGGTATCCGATGATGCAGAAAAAAGTGCCCTGGTTATTACCTTTGAGGAGCTTTCCTATGTGCATATTCTGCATTATGATTTTGACGGAAATCTTGCAGAAGGGGAACTCATCTGTAATCAGGGGATTGCTCAGGACTTGGTGGAAATCTTTTATGAGCTTTATTTGAATGAATACCAGTTGGAAAGCGTCCTTCTGATTGATGCCTTCGACGGTGATGACATCGCCTCCATGGAAGCAGACAATACCTCCTGCTTTAATTACCGGGTAGTGGCCGGCAGCTCCTCTATCTCCAGACATGCCTATGGACTGGCGATTGACATCAATCCCCTGTACAATCCCTATATTAAATACGAAAAAGACGGTACCGGAACCATTTCTCCCGATACCGCTGCTTCCTATGCAGACCGCTCTGCAAATTTTCCCTATAAGATTGATGAAAATGATTTATGCTACAAGCTCTTTATCCAGCATGGTTTTACCTGGGGTGGCAACTGGAACAATGTAAAGGACTACCAGCACTTCCAGAAAGCCCTGTAACTATCAGATTTTAATATATATCCACTTGCCCTGCTTAAACCGGATTGTGGCGAACACAAACCGGGAAAGCTGGTCTGCCAGCACACCGAACCAGATACCGATAATTCCCATTCCCATCACATAACCAAAGAAATAGGAGCCAAGGGTACGGACAATGGTAACGCTGATGGTGGAGGCAATCGCCGTATACAGGGTATCTCCCGCTCCTCTGAGGCAGCCCATATAAATAACCTGGGAAATCTGCAATACCACAACGAAAATGATAACGTGCATAATGCTGATTCCGATTTCCACAATCTCTTCTTCTCTGAAAAACAGTTTCATCAGCCATCTTGCCCCAAAGAAATAGGTAATCGCCAGCAACACCGAAATAATTGCTCCAATCAGCCGGCAGGTACGTCCATATGCCTTTGCCTGCTCCGGCTGCTTTGCTCCCAGACTGTAACCAATCAGAGCAACCGCCGTAGCCTGCAAGCCATCCCCGAAGGAGAAGGAAAGCCCCATAATGTTCATGCCTACCTGATGAGCCGCCATGGCGCTTGTCCCCTGGTCTGCCGCCATGATGGCCGTCAGCATGAAACCGATTCGCATCAAAACCTGTTCCGCAAAAACACTGTAGCCTACCTTGACAATACTGCCCATGGCTTCCATCGCCGGACGTATTTTTTCCTGCATAATATAGGGGATGCTGACAAAGTTATCCTTTTTCCAGACGGAAAGCACACTCATAATACTGGAAACCACCGTGCCCAGCACAGTTGCAAGGGCCGCTCCCTCGATTCCCAGCGCCGGGAAACCGAAACGCCCCTGAATCAGCAGATAGTTGAAAATAATATTCACTGTATTGGATACCAGATTTGTCCGCATGGTAATCCGGGTATTTCCGGCTCCCCGCTGAGCGGCATTGATACCCATCTGCAAAACATTGAAAATCATTCCCCCCATAATAATCCGGAAGTACCGGACTGCACCGTCATGAGTCTGTTCCTCCGAGCCGCAGAACCTGATAATGGGGTCAGCCGCCATAACAATTACCACACTCAGAATCACGGACATGATAATCAGGAAAATCAAAAAGGTCAGAAAAATTCGATTTGCTTCCTCCTTCTTCTGCTGTCCCTTCCGCCTTGCCACCAGTGCCGATATAGACACATTTGCCGCGATAAACAGGGACAGTCCCAGAAATTTAGGCTGGCTTGTCAATCCCACCGCCGCCACCGCGTAAGAGCCAAGGGAACTTACCATCAAAGAGTCCACCAGCCCCGCAAAGGCAGTAAAAAAAGACTCCAGCATCGCCGGCCATGCCATGTTTAAAGTCTTTTGTATGTCTTCCTTTTTATATTGCAACATCTTTTCTCCATTTCTGCTTGTCTTTAACTATCTGTAATACTATTATAAGTCCTTCACCGTTAAAAACAAGTGGAGGACTTTGAGATTTTCCGTGGATACCACTGAGAAATTATGTGAAAAAAGTAAAAAAACGCCCATACCCTGCGGTATGAGCATTTTTCTCATTGAGATTTATCTTTTTTATATACTTTGTCTAATCCAGACTGCCATTTCCCCAGCATGACGGTTTGCCCATGCATAATAGGGTATCCAGAGCAATTCCTTTTCTTCATATTTAATATCCATATCATCAGAATACAGGCTTTCCTGCTCCGGACATATCACTTTTCTGCCCCTGGCGTGTACTGCTACAATTCCTCCCAGTTCGTCTTTAAGATATTCTGTTTCCAGCTTTGTATCTGCTGCCATTTCAACGGCATGAAGTTCCTTCCCGTTATCCTCTTCCTCCAGACAATAAACCACCGGACCCCTCATCACTGTAAGCTTTCCAATCGTATCACGTACCTTCGGACATGCCCGCATAGTATGTGCCGGCATCTCCAGCTTTAATTCAATGATATGCTCACCCTCCCAGCATTGCTTTAAATAAGCGTATCCGTCTTTCATCTCATATTTTACCGCTTTTCCATCCACTGTGAGAGAATATCCCCTGCACCATCCGGGAATGCGGACCGCTATTTCCCAATTGTCCTTTCTCCGACAGGAAACAGAAAGTTTTACCGTTTCCTCCCACGGATACTCTGTTTCCATGCAAACAGAAACTTCTTTCTCTCCCTCAAACACCTTTGCCTTATTTCCAATAAAGAGATTTACAAAAAGCTGATTTTCTCTCTGGGTATAAATATAGCTGTCAATGGATTCCACCAGCCTTGCAAGATTAGGAGGACAGCAGGCACAGGCAAACCATGTCTGCCTTTGTACCTTGACGTGCCGGAAAGCCTGTACCTGTTCGTCTTTTTCCGGATAAACCTCCAGCGGATTTACATAGAAAAAGCTTTTGCCGTCCAATGCCATTCCGCTGATTGTACCGTTATACAACAGACGTTCCATAATATCCGCATATTCCCCTTCCGGCTTCATCTTTAACATTCTCTGGGCAAAAAATACCATTCCCACAGAAGCACAGGTTTCTCCATATACCAAATCTCCCGGCAAATCATAATCAATGGTAAATGCCTCTCCATACGCAGAAGAACCTATGGCTCCGGTAATATACATTCTTCGATTCACTATGCTGTCCCACATGGCAGTGCATGCCTCGTACAGTCTCTCATCCCCTGTTTCCCGTGCCACATCCGCCATACCGGAATACAAATACACCGCTCGCACCGCATGTCCTACGGCATCCTTCATTTCTCTTACCGGGGCTCCCGCCTGATAATAATTAAACTGAAAATAGCTGTCTGCCCAGGGATAGACATTTCCATATTTTTTAATTTCTCCCTCAAAATAACAGGGCTGCTTTCCTCTTTCATCAATAAAGTATTTTGCAAGACGAAGATGTTTTTCATCCTGAGTAATCTGATACAGGCGCATCAGCGCCATCTCAATTACCTCATGCCCGGGATACGCATGGATTTTTCCCTCCTCCGGTCCAAAAACAGTATCAATATAATCCATAAACCGAATCATGGCATCCAGAAACTTTCTCTTTCCCGTGACTCCATAATATGCCACCGCTGCTTCCAGCATATGCCCTGCACAATACAGTTCATGGTGCCTCATCACATTTGTCCATCGCTTTTCCAGTCCATTAATCGTATAATAGGTACCTATATAACCGTCTGGCTGTTGTGTCATGACAATTAAATCAATTGTTTCATCAATCTGTTTTTCCAACGCTTTATCCGGATGCCATTTCAGAGAATAGGCAGCTGCCTCAATCCATTTGGCAACATCACTGTCCTGAAATACCTTTCCCTGAAATTCTCCTTTTTCCAATCCGGCTGCAATTCTGAAATTCTGAATACAATGGCTTGGTTCAATATCCGGAATTTCATCATTCAACGCTTTCCACTGATAGGGAATCATCTGTTTTCTGGTGGTTTCCATAATCGGACTCCAGAAAGAATCCTTTACTGTAACCTCCGTAACTGAATCTGTATATGTACTCTTATTCATATCTTTTCCTCTCATTTCAGGGTTATTCTTCAAATTTCTTTCTACAGGTCTGCACAAAAGAATCAATATGGTCCAGTGAGAAGAGATAACAGTCGGAAACCTTTCCTGTCCTGATATCCTGTGCCTTCTCCTCCAGCCGCTTCAATGCTTCCAGAGCAGCTTCTTTGTTTTCCATTTGCGGTTTCTTCCTGTGAATCATCAGACGAATATATGCTTCATACTCCTCCTGATGCAATTCTATCCACACCTGCATACGCTGAAATCTCTCCAGTATATCCTGCCTGTCCTCTTCCTTTAAGTCTTTGCTGACCTTATTTACCTTTTCTATTGCCTTCTGATACAGTTCCAGACTTTCTTCATGCAATTCCCTGTGCATCCGTAGTATTTTTTCTCCCGGATGAATCAGCAGGTCATAGATAGTCTGCTTGTTTTCCGGTGTGGGGCTCCATTTTATCAGTGCCTTTCCATAATTATAAAGTCTGGACTCCAGATGTTCAAAGTCAGGAATATGAGAATGGTCATTTGTCCTCACTCCAAATTCAAAGAAAACATTTTTTACAATCTTATAGGAGGCGCGCAGTGCCGCTGCCAGATTCTTTTTATCCTCTGCCGTTTTCAGTCCATAGCGCATCTCCAGCCATTCCTGCCAGACCTCCTCTGTATCAACCTCAGGATGCTTTGCGGCTTTCAGCAGGTAAAAGGGATTCACCTCATTCGGGGTTCCAAGCAAATCCTGCCCATCCCACATAGGCCGCATTACGATACGTTTCAGATTAGGACTTGATTCCATGGCATCATGTATGGTTTCCTGCATCGCCTCCGGAAAACAGCAGGGCACCACTGACAGCCCGTGATATTCCATACCGCAGCAGAAACAAAGTCCATGATTCATATGGGGTAAACGCTTTATCAGCCCTGGTGCCGGCAGATAGGGATTAAAATCTCCTGTTGTATAATTATGCTCCAGAAGAATCGGTAAATCAGATGGAAAGTCCTTCAATGCCTCATACAGAACCTCCTCCTGATAAGGAAACCATGCATGAGTCAATACTGTAAAACTTTTTCCTTTATCCCGGCATGCCTTTGACACCGCCATCATCATCATTCTTAAATGGTCTCCGAAGCTGAGATATGGATATGATTGTCCTTCCTGTGCCATTACCAAATCCGGTCTTTTGGTTAATATCTCTTCCTTAAACTCCAGTCCATAATTCATACATCCAAAGAAATTATTGTAATGCAAAAGATTTTTGGATTCAAAAAAGTACATTCCAATTTCATCCAGTCCCGGAAAACGCTCAAATATTCCGCATGCTGTATCATACAAAAGTTCCCAGAACAGTCCATTGTTAAGATTTTTTACCTCGGGATATGCATCCAGAATCGGTTGCAGCGGTGCATAATCCCCCATCATATAGCAAACTTTTTTATTGTTCCGTTTACATATTTCTATGGTCCGGTCAATAAATTGATTGGTTGTTTCATCTATCTGTATTTGACAATCCGGATATTTTTTCAAAGGTACGTGGTCAAAAAAATACCCACTGTGAAGCTGTACCCAATCATATTCACTTTCTGCTCTTTTTCCGAATTTAAAATAATTTTCCAGTTTTTCCGGATTTCCCACAGAAGCATGACCCTTTTTCATATCCGCAAACAAAAGTACCATTTTTTCCATTGATTGATTTGCAAAGCTGTCCCATCTGGGATATATGTTTTCCTGTATCGGCCTTTTCATAGTCATCTTCATTTATCCTTTCAATCCAGTTGTTGCAACACCTTCCACAAAGTATTTCTGTGCCAGGAAGAAGATAAGCACACAGGGAAGAATAGTAATCAAAGACAGTGCCATAATCGGTCCCCAGGAGATTCCGCTGGAGCTGTCCATACTCATTCGTAATCCCTGCATTACCGTATATTTCTCTACACTGTTAATAAAAATCAGCGGATTAAAGTAATCATTCCATGTCCAGATAAACTGAAAAATTCCCATAGAAAACAGGCAGGGTTTTGACAATGGAAGAATCATATGGACAAATATTCCCCAGGTAGAACAGCCATCCATATATGCAGATTCATCGATATCTCTTGGAATCCCCCGGATAAACTGTATCATGGAAAAGATAAAAAAAGGGTAACAAGCAAATAATGCAAGTGCATAAAAGGGAATATAAGTATTCAGCCATTCCAATTGCCGGAACATAATGTATCTTGGAATGATAATAACGGCATTCGGAAGCATCAGAGTAGAAATCATCAGGATGAACAATATATTATGCCCCTTAAACCGGAATCTTGCAAAGCCATAGGCTACAATAGAAGAAGACATAACTGTCAATAATACGACAGGAGCAACCAATATGCCTGAGTTTTTCAGGAAATGTCCAAAGCTGTATTGTCCTACCCCTTTCCAACCATTTACATAGTTTTCAAAAGAAATATGTTTGGGTATCAGGCTCATGGAAGTCATTAATTCCTGATTTCCCTTAAAAGAAGCGGATATCATAAAGAGCAGGGGATAGATGAATACAAATCCCAATAAAATAAGTACGCAGTAAGATATTACTTTGAGTACTCTTTTCTTTATTCTTCCTTTTCTTGTATTCATTATCACCCCTCCTCATCTCCGTAATAAGTCCACTTACCACTTGTTCCGAATACAAAAATCGTAAATACAATAATAATCGCAAACATAATCCAGGAAATTGCCGAAGCATATCCCATTTTCCGATAAGTAAACGCATTCTGGTAGAGCGTGATTGCCAGCACCTGTGTTTTCTTAACCGGTCCTCCGCCTGTAATAACCGCAGGAGCCGTATATTCCTGAAAAGCATTTATCATCTGCATTATCAGGTTAAACAATGTCATCGGGCTAATCATGGGAAGTGTAATTTTAAAGAATGACCTGACAGGTCCTGCCCCATCAATTTTAGCCGCCTCATACAGGGATTTCGGTACCTGCTTCAGTGCCGATAAAAAGAACAGCATTGAAGAACCAAACTGCCATACTGAAAGCATACTGATTGTTGTCAGCGCGACCTTGGGATTTGTCAAAAATCCAATACTTTCAATGCCTAATTTATTTAACAGATGGTTTACGACTCCATTTAAATCAAACAGATGCCTCCAGAGAATTGCCACTGCCACACTGCCGCCCAGTATAGAAGGCAGGTAATATACTGTTCTGAAAATTCCAATTCCCTTAATACTCTGGTTCAGCAGCATCGCAATAATCAATGCACTCAACAGCTTCATCGGCACAGACATAAGTACAAATTTAAAAGTTACAAGCAGAGAGTTTTTTACTTCTTTATCCAGTTTAAAGATGTTAAAATAATTAGCCAGTCCCACCAGACTGAAATTACTGCCAAAGCTGTAATCCGTAAGAGAATAGAAAAAGGACATTGCTATGGGATATAGCTGGAAAACCAGAAAACCTATTATCCAGGGCAGCAAATACAAATATCCTTTTCGATTTCTTTTTTCAATCAGTACGGACCCCTGTTTCTTTTTTTTCATATATTCAGTATCCTCTTTTTAGTAGCAGGATGGGCTGTCACTCTCCTGTGACAGCCCATCTCATTTTTATGGCTTGATTTTTGCAACAATGTCTGTCAGGTTTGTAATCAATTCCTCAGCCGCCTGTTCCGGAGTAATCATGTCATAACACAATTCCTGCATCAGCGGGAAAAGATATCCATATACTTCCGAGTTCTCGTTTACAGGCGGTACTGCTTCATCGCTCTTCTCCAGTGCAAGAGAAACAGCCTTACTTACCACAGGGTCTAACACTCCTTCCTTTTCCAGCTGGGCACGGGCTGTGTCGGATGCGGGAACCCCTCTGCAATCTTTTAATATCCTGATTGCCTCCTCATCTGTATATAACCAGTTCAGGAACTTCAGTGCTTCTTCCTTATTCGGTCCCTCGGAAACCATAAATAACTGGGAAGGCTGAGTAATAACACCGCTTGCCACAGCATCAGGAGCAATAGGAATGTTGATTGCATCCAATACCATTCCACCACTGGTATCCAGATTAATAATAGAAGATGATCCTCTATAGGAACATGCAATTTCATTATTTAAAAGCTTCTTATTAGAATCCTTATCCCCATTATAGGTAAAAGCTGTGTCCATTGGCTCTACAATACCCTCCTTATACAAAGTCTGGAGCATGGTAAATGCCTTTGTCAAAGCCTCCTTATCTGTTATTACTTCATAGTCCCTGGAAATTGTCCATTTTCCGCAAAGCTGTCTTACATAAGACCTCATCAGATGGTTACAGTCATCATCCGTCAACGTTATCAGGTAATAATCAGGATTCGCTGCATGAATTTTCTTCCCAAATTCAATAAATTCCTCCCAGTTCATATTATCCGGCAATGTTACTCCCGCAGCATCTGTAACAGTCTTATTTACCACCAGATTATAAGAACTTACGCCTGTAGGTACTGCCACCACATTACCATCATTAGATTTACAGAAGCTGTTCAACATCTCTTCACTGATAATACTTGTATCAAAAATATCCTGCTCATCCAGATTAACAAAGGAATCCGGGAAAGATGCCTGGTACTCCGCTGCCGCTGTTGCTATTGTCTGCATGATATCCGGCTGGGTACCTCCGGCAAGCTGCGTAAGAATTTTATCATTATATCCGTCATACCCCTGATACTCTGCCTCTATTTTTACATTCGGATTCTGTTTTTCATAAGCAGCAATTGCTTCCAATGTAGCAGTATGCCGGGAATCCCCACCCCACCATGCAAATCTTAAAGTCACCTGTCCGCCATCAGTCTGACTGGCTCCTGACTGCCCCGTAGCAGAAGAACCTGTTCCTGCTGATGTACTGCTGTTTGTAGAGCCTTCGGCAGTCGGTGTTCCTCCCGTACCTCCACATCCACTTAACGCCAAGGTAAGTGCAGCTACACCCAGCATCCATTTCATTCTCTTCATTCTCATAACCCACCTTTCTGTAAAAAGCATTATCTTTGTCCAACATAATTATAGTGTAAAAAATAATCCATCTGCGCAATTTGGATTTTATTAAAGTTATGAAACACTTCTATATTGCTTAATTTCTTTCTGTATTGCATAACTTTTATAGTTAAATTGTATTAGTTCTATCATTTTTTCACAATCCGCATAACCGCACATATAGTGGAAAAATCTTATGTATTATCTGTTTCTAATTTTATTTCACCAGCACACATGGTATAATTTTCCCAGAAAATGAAAGGAGAACCTTATGAGATATTTATTCATTCCCAAAGCTGAACCTGTTACCTATCTGTCCTGTGGTCAGTTGATTCGTAATAAAAATTTTCTTCACCCGAAACGCTGTCTGGATTCCTATGTTCTGATTGTTATTGTAGACGGCAGTCTGAACATCATACAGGATAATACTTCCTACATTCTGGGGCCTAACCAGTTTCTCCTGCTCCATGCAAATACTCTGCATTATGGTTGGCAGGAATCTACCGATTATTTACAGTACTACTGGACGCATTTTCATGTACCTGATGACAGCTTCTATATTACTGCCCCTGATTCTTCCACTGCCTCCTACCTGCAATCCGTACAAGCCAACCCTGATAAATATGTTCTCCCTGAAACCGGAACACTGAAACACAGTAATCGCGTACTGCTTCTTTTTTCCCAGCTTCTGGATTTGTCCATGCGCAGATACCCTGTAAGTGATTATCTGCTACGCTACTTTCAGACAGCTTTGTTAATGGAACTTGCCGGAGAATTTACAGTTTCTGAAGATACTGATAGCTCTATGGAAATCTTCCGAATACAGGACTGGATACTGCACCATTATGCCCAGACTATTACCGTTTCTCAGATTGCAGAAATATTTCACTATAATTCCGCGTATCTGTCCAGTTTGTACAAAAAGACCACCGGCGTTCCCCTGAAGCAATATATTAATCATGTACGCATTGATGCGGCAAAAAAAATGCTGATTTCCTCTGATTCATCCTTAAAGGAAATTGCCTTTCGCTGCGGCTACACGGATGAAAAATACTTTTTTAAAGTGTTTAAACAACTGGAAAACATGACTCCTACAGAATATCGAGAAGCATTTTATAAGAAAAAGAGTACAAATTAGAAATGAAAAAAATAAGACCGTATGAAAATGATTTTTCCTTTTCATACGGTCTTCCTTTTACTGTTTATACCAGCTCCAGAACTACTTCCATAGCTGCGTCGCCCTTACGCTGTCCAACCTTAACGATTCTGGTATAACCACCCTTACGCTCAGCGTACTTAGGTGCATACTCATCGAAAAGCTTTGCAACCAAGTCAACTTCCTTGGTGTTCTTCTTCTTTCCGGCAGCTTCTGCAGGAACAGAAACAACAGGGTTAAGAACCTTCAGCATCTGATGTCTTGCATGCAGTCTGCTGGGCATATCCTTCTTGATTTCCTTCTCAACTTCATCATAAACGGTAACGGTAACACCGTTCTCGATTCTTAAAATCTTACCGTCCTTGTCGCGATGTGTTTCAGAAAGAACCTTTCCGGTTTCCTTATCAACAATCTGCTTTACGCGCTTGCCATCTTTGTCCTTACGTGCAACCTTAGCTGTTACCTTAACGGTTTCAAAGTTATCCTTCTCCTTTACAGCCAGTGCAATCAGGCCTTCTGCAATCTTTCTTACTTCCTTAGCCTTAGCTTCGGTTGTAACAATCTTGCCGTTGTTCAAAAGTGCTGTTACCTGATTTCTAAGTAATGCTTTTCTCTGTGCAGATGTTCTGCCAAGTTTTCTGTACTTTGCCATTTTAATTATTCCTTTCTCCACTCATGGTACATCCAGCCACGCCCTTCGGACTTACTTACCGGATGCTTGTTGTTGCCATTTAGAGATGAACCGCAGGTGAACACTTTGGATTTACCACCCGTGGATATCCTACAATATTATTGAAAATTTTATTCCTCGCTGGGATTTAACTGAAGTCCCAGTTCCTTCAGCTTTGCAAGTACCTCTTCCAAAGACTTGCGACCAAGGTTACGAACCTTCATCATATCCTCAGAAGTCTTATTGCACAGCTCTTCTACGGTATTAATTCCTGCTCTCTTCAAGCAGTTATAAGAACGGACGGAAAGCTCCAGTTCGTCAATGCTCATTTCCAGAACCTTTTCCTTCTCATCATCCTCTTTCTCTACCATAACCTCTGCGGTCTTGGCATTCTCGGACAAATCAATAAAGAGGCTCAAATGCTCACTCAGAACCTTTGCAGCAAGGCTTACTGCCTCATCCGGTACAAGCGTTCCGTTTGTAAACACATCAAGTGTCAGCTTATCATAATCGGTAATCTGACCTACACGGGTATTTTCAACTTTGATATTTACTCTCTCTACAGGTGTGTAAATAGAGTCAATCGCAATTACACCAATCGGTAAATCTTCGTGTTTGTTCTTATCGGCACTTACATAACCACGGCCCTTGGTAATGGTCAGTTCTACATAGAACTTTGCATCCTTGCCGCTTAAGGTAGCAATTACAAGGTCAGGGTTCAGGATTTCAATATCCTGATCTGCCTGAATATCAGAAGCGTGTACAACACCCTCGCCCTCAAACTCAATATAAGCAGTCTTGGCTTCATTGGTTTCGCTGTTGTTCTGAATTGCAAGGCTCTTGATATTCATGATAATCTCTGTTACGTCTTCCTTTACTCCGGGAATGGAGCTGAACTCATGCAGCACGCCTTCGATTTTAATCTGGCTGACTGCAGCACCCGGCAGAGAGGAAAGCATAATTCTTCTCAGGGAATTACCAAGAGTAATGCCGTAACCTCTTTCCAAAGGCTCAACGACAAATTTGCCGTACTTCTTGTCTTCTGAAATCTCAGCAACCTCAATATTAGGTCTTTCAAAATCAAACACTGCGAATACCCTCCTTTTGAATGTTATTAGACTTCGCTGTTTTAAGACACAAGCACTCCGAAGCCATAAATCTGCCATACAAATGACACAGATATGACCTCAGAGGCTAATAGGGGCTTACTTGGAGTACAACTCGACAATAAGCATCTCGTCTACAGGAACATCAATCATCTCTCTTGTAGGAAGATTCTTAACAGTTCCCTTAAAGTTATCAATATCTACATCCATCCATTCGGGTACCAGTCTTCCGCCGGTAACTTCAACGATATCCTTGTATCTCTGCATAGACTTGGCGCTCTCTTTGATTTCGATTACATCGCCAGCCTTAATCTGATAAGAAGGTACATTGATTACCTTGCCGTTTACAAGAACATGCTTATGGTCAACAACCTGTCTTGCTTCTCTTCTGGTTCTTGCGAATCCCATTCTGAAGACAACGCTGTCAAGTCTGCTCTCCAGCAGAACCATCAGGTTCTCACCAGTCATTCCCTTCATACGGTCAGCCTTCTTGTAGTAATTTCTGAAAGGCTTCTCCAGAACACCGTAAATGAACTTAGCCTTCTGCTTTTCACGAAGCTGCAGACCGTACTCACTTACCTTCTTGCCTGCTCTTGCGTTCTGTCTGTTGGACTTCTTGTCATATCCCAGATAGGAAGGCTCCAAGCCTAAGGAACGACATCTCTTTAATACGGGTACGCGATTTACTGCCATTTTTATTTTCCTCTTCTTTCCTGTTTGTTTACAGTGCCAGCGGCACCTTCTTCCAACCTAGTTGCTGTTACTTCCCATGAATCCTCATTTATGCACAGGTTCTTTGCGCATAATGGGGGTTGTGACTAAACTCTACGTCTCTTGGGAGGACGACATCCGTTATGAGGAACGGGAGTCACGTCACGGATACTTACTACTTCAAGACCACATGCAGAGAGTGCTCTGATTGCAGCCTCACGTCCTGAACCAGGACCCTTTACAAATACGTCAACGGATTTCAGTCCGTGTATCAAAGCAGCCTTTGTAGCTGTTTCTGCTGCCATCTGTGCAGCATACGGAGTAGATTTCCTTGAACCTCTAAATCCCAGACCACCGGCACTTGCCCAGCTCAGAGCATTACCTTCAGTATCTGTCAATGTAACAATTGTATTGTTAAAAGAAGACTGAATATGTGCCTGTCCGCGTTCAACGTTTTTCTTAACGCGCTTCTTTGTTACTTTTTTTGCAACCTGTTTAGCCATTTTTAAACTAACCTACTTTCTCAATTTGTTTACAGTTACACTGCCGCCAATTGCCATAAATGCGGAATCTTCTGAATTTGCCCTGCAAATCCAGAAGCAGCAAATAAAAATTGAATTGCTTCAATTTTTACTTTTTCTTGTTGGCAACGGTACGCTTAGGACCCTTACGGGTTCTCGCATTGTTCTTGGTATTCTGACCACGAACGGGCAGACCCTTACGATGACGAATACCACGATAGCATCCGATTTCCTGAAGTCTCTTGATGTTCAGAGCGATTTCACGTCTTAAGTCACCTTCTACGGTTACGCCCAGCTTCTCAATAGCTTCGGTCATCTTCTTTACTTCATCGTCGGTAATGTCTCTTACTCTGGTATCGGGATTTACGCCTGCCTCTGCAAGAATCTTGTCAGCGGTAGGTCTGCCGATGCCGTAGACATAGGTCAAACCGATTTCAATTCGTTTTTCTCTAGGTAAGTCAACACCTGCGATACGAGCCATTTACATTTCCTCCATTTTCTGTGCACCGTTTTGCGATGTGCACGTTGCGCAATCTGGTCTGTTGCTGCGCATTTCTTCGTTACTAATTGATTGGGGCCTCTGCCCAATCGGACGCCAATCCGATTTTTCCGAAATACTGCCAGTTTCACATGGACAAATTCTTCCTGCCCTGCTGCACTGTGCATTCCAGTATCAAGAAGTAATCTCCCGTAAGCTCTATCCCAGTTCTATGATAATCAATGTTTATGCAGAAACGCATCCCATTGGTTCAGCCGCACATAAAAACCGGACAAGAACTCACTTAACTTATTCTGGTTCCAGAAGAACCATCACAAGCGGTGATTATCCCTGTCTCTGCTTATGCTTCGGATTCTCGCAGATTACTCTGATGCGTCCTTTTCTCTTGATGATTTTGCACTTTTCGCAAATCGGTTTTACTGATGATCTAACCTTCATCTTAAACCCTCCTTTCAAAAAAGACCGTTTTATATTATAGCATAGGGGTTGCCTGTTGGCAACCCCTTTTTTGAAATTTATAACAGTTTATTTCTTTTTCTTCTCCCTTATCAGTGCCATCTCCTGCAAGCCCATTCCAACCAGCGCAGACACTGCCACCGCCAGAATCCGGAAAGTAAATCTTGCATGCAGCGCCGAATGGTTCTGGGCCACCAGAATCCAGCCAAAAGGAAGTACAAATACTGCAAGAAAGGGAAGCAGCTTCTGTCCTGTTTTTTCCGCCCCTGCCCTTTTCACGGCAAGACCGGCTCCCAAAATTACCACCAACAAAAGAACAATCGCGGCAACGGCGTAAACCGGGCTTTCATACTCCCTGAAATTCAGGGTGATGGCATATCCGGCACCGTTAAATCTCGGTCTGCCGCCGATTGCTTCGGTTCTGCCGATGACTGTCCATAAAGCATCCTTTATCGTTCCCCTGTGCAGGGTTAAATCCGCCACCAGCCACTTCATTCCCCAGAGTCCGATATAACCGATTCCCCAGCTAAGACAGCTTCTTACCGCCAGCCACAGGGATTCCCTGATACCGTGCTCCGTTTCTTTTAAAAGGAACAGTGCCCCCAGCAGGAAGCCCAGCGTCACCACCGGATAGGTCAGTAAATCCATATAGGAAGTTACCATTCCCGTCACCAGAAACAGGATATCGCAATCTGCCTGATTCTGTATCCGTTCTGCCTGTAACATCATATAAAGCACGCCCGTCAGTGTAATTATCCAGCAGAGGGACATGGTAATGGAAGACGCCATGCAGAGGGGTTTCATGAAAAGCCAGCCCGCAAAAACCGCAAGAAAAGGCTTCCACTGTCCTACTCTTTTTGCCGCTGCCGCCATTCCCAGAAGTAAAATTATCTGCACCGCAGCCAGAAAGGCCACTAACTGATTTGCAGTAAAAATAAGAAGAAGAGGCTTTACCAGCACCAGATAACCGTGCCAGTATCTCGCATACTCCCTGGAATACATTTCCGAAAGTTCCCTGCCCTCTCTGATTGCCTGCAAAGTTCCTTCCGGGTCCCAGTTTTCTTCTTCCACATCCGGTCTGTATATCATCATGGCACGCTCATAAATGCTTTTTCCCGGTGAATTGTCTATGGCGCTTTCCAGAATAATGGCATCCGTAAAGGTTTCCGCCCCTTCAAAGGTAATCTCCTCCGACCCCCGCACATGCCTGGTCATCGGAGCCGTAGGCAGAAGATATACCGCCAGAAGAAGCAAAATGCCTGCCGCAGTTCCTGCCAGCAGACATATCAATGCTCTTTTTCCAAAAAGAAAAATATTTTTTCCTGACACTTATTTATCTCTCCAGATAATACGTCCCTTGCTCAAATCATAAGGGGACAGTTCCAAAGTCACCTTATCACCGGGAAGAATACGAATGAAGTTCTGACGCAGCTTACCGCTGATATGTGCAAGCACACGGTGTCCGTTCTCCAGTTCCACCTGAAACATGGTGTTGGGAAGCTTTTCCACTACGGTTCCTTCAATTTCGATTACATCACTCTTAGACATACATTTCCTCCAATTCCATTTTACCTTGCTTTTAAGTACTGCCTGATTGCATATTTTATTTTCTCAGCCTGCACACTCTCTCCTGCCTTAAGCTGTTCTGTCAACGTATCTTCCAGAGTCCTCGTTATGGGCTGTATATGCTTCTTTCTTTTCTTTTTCGGTTTCTCAGGCAGTTTCAGCCGCCCATCCGATAAATAAACGAAATCTTTTTCCTCCGCCACAATGACATAAATTTCGCCTTTGTCGTGACCTGCCTTGGAAATTACAAATTGTCCTATCATAAACGCTCCTGTGGCATCTTAATAAAGAGTCAGGATTTCAGGTTCTCCGTCCTCTGTAATTAGAATTGTATTCTCATAATGGGCAGAAAGAGAACCATCCTCTGTTACAACAGTCCAGTCATCATCCAGCCACTCAACATCTGCCCGTCCCATATTTATCATGGGTTCAATGGCAAGTGTCATACCGGCACGCAGTTTGGGACCTCGCTTTATCTGCTGGAAATTCGGCACCTGAGGATCCTCATGAAGCTTTGTTCCTACCCCGTGGCCTACCAGATCACGGACAATTCCGTAACCATAGGGCTTTACATAGGCCGCAATCGCATTGGAAATATCATATAAATGATTCCCGGCCTTCGCCATTTTAATTCCTGCGAAAAAGCTCTCTCTGGTAACATCAATCAACTGCTGTGCCTCTTTGCTTATCTGTCCTACTCCGTGAGTTCTTGCCGCATCGGAGTGATATCCCTTGTAAATCATTCCCGCATCCAGGCTTACGATATCGCCCTCCTGCAGAATCCGGTGCTTATTGGGAATCCCATGCACCACCTCATCATTTACGGAAACGCAGATGCTTGCAGGATAACCATTATAATGAAGGAAATTGGGAATACCGCCTAACTTCCGAATCAGTTCATCCCCCCTGATATCAATGTCCTTTGTAGAAATCCCGGGGCGGACAAACTCCTCCAGCTCCTTATGTACAATAGACAGCCGTCTGCAGGACTCCCTGATTAAAGCTATCTGTTCCTCTGTTTTAATAATAATACCCATTTTGCTTAAACCTTTCCCTCCGGGTCTTTTCCAACGGGAACCGGCCCAGGTTAAACACTTAACCTAAGATATCTGTAATTGCCTGAAATACATCCTTCATATCAACAGTACCGTCCACTTCTTTCAAAACACCCTTCTTTGTGTAGAAATCAATCAACGGCTGTGTCTGCTCATGATATACCTTCAGACGCTTCTGAACAGTTTCCGGCTTATCGTCGTCCCGGAGAACCAGTTCACTTGCACATACATCACAGATGCCTTCCTTCTTGGGCGGAACATGCTCAATATGGTAAGTTGCACCACACTTTAAGCAGGCACGTCTTCCGGACATTCTCTTTACGATATTCTCATCGGGTACATCCACATTGATAGCATAATCAATCTGCTCACCCAGCTTGGAAAGGGCTTCATCCAGAACCTCTGCCTGAGGAATGGTTCTGGGGAATCCGTCCAGTACATATCCGTTCCTGCAGTCATCCTGAGAAACTCTGTCCAACAGAATCTTTACGGTCAGTTCATCGGGAACGAGAAGTCCCTGATCCATATATTTCTTTGCTTCCATTCCAAGCTCTGTACCGTTCTTAATATTGGCACGGAAGATATCTCCTGTGGAAACATGGGGAATACTGTATTTTTCTGCAATCATTTTTGCCTGAGTACCTTTTCCTGCACCCGGCGCACCTAACATAATAATCTTCATTATTTTCTCCATTTCTGCGAGTAACAAACTTTTGTCATTTGAAAACTCCATGGCTATTGTACCTATTTTCCGGTGAGTTTGCAATATCTATTATGATAAAAATTCTAAAAAGCCCCGGCACAATGTGCCGAAGCTTCTTAATTTTAAACTTACGAAAAATGCTTTACTTTTCCAGAAAGCCCTTGTAATTCCGAACAAGCATCTGGGATTCTACCTGCTTCATTGTTTCAAGGACAACGCTGACAATAATAATCAGGCTGGTACCGCCAAAGGATACACTGGCATTAAATACGCCACTGAAAATATAAGGAAGTACAGCAATGATAGTCAGTCCGATTGCGCCAATCAGAACAATGTAATTCAATACCTTATTCAGATAGTCGCTGGTAGGCTTTCCGGGTCTGATTCCGGGAATAAAGCCGCCCTGCTTCTTCATGTTATCAGCAATCATCAAAGGATTGAATGTAATGGAGGTATAGAAATATGCAAAGAAAATAATCAATGCAATATATACCAGCAATCCGATAGAATACTTTATCTGGCTCGGTTTGCACCAGTAGCCGGAATTTAAATACTTCAGGATTTCACTCCATACGCCGGTTCCGGAATATCCTGCAAAAGAGGAAATAATAATCGGAAATTGCAGCAGAGACTGCGCAAAAATAACCGGGATAACGCCAGAGGTATTTACCTTTAACGGAATATTGGAGGTCTGTCCACCTACCATCTTTCTTCCCTGCACCTTGTTTGCATACTGAACCGGAATCTTACGGACACCGTCATTCAAAATAATAACAAGTACAACCATCGCAATGATAACTGCAAAGATAATTGCTGCTGCTAAAATTGCGGTTGCAGGAGCCTTTCCAAATACAAACTGCTCAAACAGATTACCCAAATCTTCAGGCAATCTGGAAATGATGTTAATTACAAGTACGATAGAAATACCGTTTCCGATTCCGTTCTCGGTAATTCTCTCGCCAACCCACATCAGGAACGCACTGCCGGCTGTCAGAGTACAGATTGCACAGATAACGTTCAGCGCATTATAATCTGTCAAAAGTCCCTGTCTGCCGAATCCAACTGCCATTGCGGTAGACTGAATCAGCGCAAGTGCAATTGTCACATATCTTGTGATAGCGACAATCTTCTTTCTTCCATCCTCACCGTCACGCTGCATCTCCTCAAGCTTGGGGATAGCAATGGTAAGCAGCTGCATAATAATGGAAGAAGTAATGTACGGGGTAATGTTCAATGCCAGGATTGACATGTTAATAAAGGAACCACCTGTAATCGCATCAAAAAAACTGAACGCACCATCAGACTGAGCAGCAAACCAATTCTGGAAATACTCTCCGTTCACACCCGGCACAGGTAGTTGTGACCCGATACGAATCACAACTAACATGGCGAAGGTAAATAGTATTTTGTTTCTGAGCTCTTTGATTTTAAATGCGTTTTTCAGTGTTGTAAGCATTACATCACCTCTGCTGTTCCACCAAGAGCCTCAATTTTTTCCTTTGCGGATGCGCTGAATGCATCTGCCTTGACATTGAGCTTTTTGGTAAGTTCTCCGTTTCCGAGTACCTTTACTCCATCTCTGGGATTCTTAACAACACCAGCCTGTACTAATGCATCTACATCAACTGTCTGACCGTCTTCAAAACGCTCTAAAGCGCTAAGATTGATAGCCACGATTTCCTTAGTGTTTCTATTGGTAAAGCCTCTCTTGGGAAGACGTCTGTACAAAGGCATCTGTCCACCTTCAAAGCCGGGTCTGGGTGCTCCGGAACGAGCCTTCTGACCTTTGTGTCCTTTACCTGCAGTCTTGCCGTTTCCTGAACCATGTCCACGGCCTCTTCTAAAATTATCGCTATGCTTGGAACCTTCAGCGGGTCTTAAATTGGATAATTCCATTTCTAACACCTCCTTCTCTGTTATGCTTCTTCAACTTTCAATAAATGGCCAACCTGACGAATCTGTCCCTTAGTTGCATCATTATCAGGAAGTATTACGGACTTTCCAACTTTACGGAGTCCCATAGATTCAACGATTGCCTTATTCTTCGGTACAGCGCCGATTGTGGACTTTACCAAAGTTATCTTTAACTTCTTATCTGCCATTTTTAAACTCCTTTCCAGGCGGAATTAAGCCAGTACTTCCTCTACGGACTTACCGCGGCTCTTAGCTACCTCTTCGGGTGCCTTCAGCTGGCTCAAACCGGTAATTGTTGCAAGAACAACATTCTGCTTGTTGTTGGAACCAAGAGACTTTGTACGGATATTCTTGATACCAGCAAGCTCGCATACGATACGGGCAGGACCACCTGCGATAATACCGGTACCTTCAGGAGCCTTCTTCAGCAAAACATTTGCGGAACCGTATTTGCCGATGAAATCATGTGTGATGGAATTGTTCTCATCCAACGCTACGTTTACGATGTGCTTCATAGCGTCTTCCTTTCCCTTGCGGATTGCTTCGGGAATTTCTACTGCCTTACCAAGTCCAGCACCAACATGACCATTGCCGTCACCTACTACTACCAGAGCAGTAAATCTCATGTTACGTCCACCCTTAACGGTCTTTGTTACACGCTTGATGGTGACAACCTTATCAGTTAATTCCAACTGGCTTGCATCTATGATTGTGTGTTTCATGGTGTGTTCCTCTTCCTTTCCTAGAATTCCAGGCCAGCTTCTCTGGCTGCCTCAGCTAAAGCTGCGACCTTACCCTGATATATAAAGCCACCTCTGTCAAAAACAACTTCTTTGATGCCCTTTTCCATCGCACGCTTTGCAATGACGGTTCCCAGGTATGCTGCTGCATCAACGTTATTGGTCTTTGTAAGCTCTGCCTTAATCTCTTTTTCAAGAGTGGAAGCGGAAACTAATGTATTCCCAACTGTATCGTCGATAATTTGAGCATACATATGATTATTGCTTCTGAATACTGCCAGACGGGGTCTTTCAGCAGTACCACTGAAGCGGTTACGAATTCTCATGTGCTTTTTAACACGAACTTCTTTTCTTGATTCCTTGCTAACCATCTTCATACTCTCCTTATCTGTTATTTCTTACCAGTCTTACCAACTTTACGTCTGATTGTTTCATCAGCATACTTGATTCCCTTGCCCTTATAAGGCTCAGGTCTTCTCTTGTCTCTGATTTCAGCTGCGAATTGGCCAACTTTTTCTTTGTCAATACCCTTTACGATGATAACGTTCTGTCCTTCAACAACAGTTTCAATACCTTCGGGGTCTTCCATTTCAACGGGGTGAGAATATCCAAGGTTCAATGTCAGCTTTTTGCCGCTCTTTGCAGCTCTGTAACCAACACCATTTACCTCCAGCTTCTTCTCGAAGCCTGTGGTAACACCAAGAACCATATTGTTAATCAGGGTTCTTGTCAGACCATGAAGAGATTTCATCTTCTTCAAATCGTTGGGTCTGCTTACCAGAATTTCTGCACCTTCCACCTTAATATCCATCTCTGCGGGTAATACTCTTTCCAGAGCACCCTTGGGACCTTTAACGGTCACTTTGTTATTTTCTGCAACCTCTACAGTAACACCTGCAGGAATTGCGATTGGCATTCTACCTATACGTGACATGCCCGTACCTCCTATATTTATTGAACAAATTAATTGTTACCCAGTTTGTTTTAAATTACCAGACAAATGCCAGAACTTCGCCGCCAACCTGAAGCTCACGAGCCTTCTTATCGGTGATAACACCCTGGTTGGTGGAAATGATAGCAACGCCGAGTCCGCCAAGTACTCTGGGCAGCTCATCCTTGCCGGCATATACACGAAGACCGGGCTTGGAAATTCTCTTGATACCGGAAATAATCTTTTCGGTCTTGTCTGCGCCGTACTTCAGTGTAATGTGAATGGTCTTGAAATTGCCATCCTCGATAATATCATACTTGCTTATATATCCCTCATCCAGCAGAATCTGTGCAATAGACAGCTTCATTTTAGATGCAGGAACATCAACTGTATCATGTTTAGCAGTATTTGCATTACGGATTCTTGTAAGCATATCTGCAATCGGGTCACTCATTGTCATTGTGGTTTTTCCTCCTTCTTATCAACTTGCAGGCGAGCAGTTTTCCTGCTCACCCTGCTGTCCTTACCAGCTTGCCTTCTTTACTCCCGGGATTTCTCCCTTGTATGCCAATTCACGGAAGCAAACTCTGCAAATGCCATACTTTCTTAAGTAAGCGTGGGGACGACCACAAATCTTGCAACGGGTATAAGCCTGAGTAGAGAACTTCGGCTTGCGCTGCTGTTTAATTTTCATTGATGTCTTAGCCATGAGAATTTTACCTCCTTATTATTTCGCGAAAGGCATATTGAACAGTCTTAACAGTTCACGTGCCTCTTCATCGGTTTTTGCAGTAGTTACGAAAATAATATCCATACCTCTGGTCTTGTCAATCTTGTCGTATTCGATTTCAGGGAAGATGAACTGCTCCTTGATACCAAGAGCATAGTTACCTCTGCCGTCGAATGCGTTGGGATTTACACCTCTGAAGTCGCGGACACGAGGCAATGCCAGGTTCACGAGACGGTCAAGGAATTCATACATTTTCTCACCACGGAGAGTTGTCTTACATCCAATGGGCATACCTTCACGGATTTTGAAGTTTGCGACAGAACCCTTAGCCTTGGTAAGAACAGCCTTCTGACCGGTAATTGCTTCCATATCGGCAACAGCGTTCTCTAAAACCTTGGCATTGTCCTTTGCTTCGCCAACACCCATATTGATGACAATCTTATCAAGCTTGGGAACTTCCATAACGTTCTTATATCCAAACTTCTTCGTCATAGCTTCTACGATTTCATCATAGTAAAAATCTTTTAATCTAGCCACTTTTTTGTTCCTCCTTCCTATTGATTAGTCAATCACTTCACCAGTTGCCTTTGCAAAACGAACCTTCTTATCTCCGTCCATCTTGAAACCAACTCTGGTTGCCTTGCCCTTAACAACGAGCATAACGTTTGAAATATCAATAGGAGCTTCCTTCTGAACAATGCCGCCGTTGGGATTGGACTGGGAAGGCTTTGCATGCTTTGTAATCATATTTACGCCTTCAACTACTACCTTACCCTTTTCAGCATCTACGGAAATTACCTTTCCTTCTGTATCACGGTCTTTTCCGGCAATTACCTTTACGGTATCGCCCTTCTTAATCTTTAATGTAGACATACGATACCTCCTTATAATACTTCGGGAGCCAGAGATACAATCTTCATAAACTGCTTTTCACGAAGTTCTCTCGCTACCGGCCCAAAAATACGGGTTCCTCTGGGTGTCTTGTCATCCTTGATAATAACCGCTGCGTTCTCATCAAACTTGATATAAGAACCATCCTTGCGGCGTGCGCCCTTTACGGAACGAACAACTACTGCCTTAACAACATCGCCCTTCTTTACAACGCCGCCTGGTGTTGCATCTTTAACGGAAGCAACAATCACATCGCCGATTTGTGCATATCTTCTTGTAGAGCCGCCCATAACGCGGATGCAGAGTAATTCTTTTGCACCGGTGTTATCAGCAACTTTCAGTCTTGTTTCCTGCTGAACCATGATTTTCCTCCTTCGCCGTATGTTGCGGCCAAATTACTTCACTCTTTCTACGATTTCAACAAGTCTCCATCTCTTGTCCTTGGACAGAGGTCTTGTTTCCATAACCCTTACGGTATCTCCGATGTTACACTCGTTGTTCTCGTCATGAGCCTTCAGCTTATAGGTTCTCTTTACGACCTTGTTGTAAAGGGGGTGCTTTACATGCTCTTCGATAGCTACAACAATAGTTTTATCCATCTTATTACTGGTAACTTTGCCAGTACGCACTTTTCTTAAATTTCTTTCTTCCACGACTTTACTCCTTTCTCCTCGCCGTTCAGGCGATTCGCATTAGCTTCTTGCCTTCTCGGTGATAACTGTCTGAATACGCGCAATATTCTTTCTTACTTCCTTAATTCTTGCGGTATTATCCAGCTGATTGGTTGCGTTCTGGAATCTTAAATTGAAAAGCTCTTTCTTTGCAGTAACAAGCTCCTGATTTAATTCCTCAACGGACTTGTTCTTCAATTCTTCAACAAACTTATTAGATTTCATTATTCTACACCGCCTTCCAAATCTGCCTTAGAAACGATTTTACACTTGCAGGGAAGCTTATGCATTGCAAGACGCAGTGCCTCCTTTGCCTGGTCTTCGGGAACTCCGGCAATTTCAAACATAACACGACCGGGCTTAACGACTGCTACCCAGTACTCCAGAGTACCTTTACCGGAACCCATACGGGTTTCAGCAGGTTTTGCTGTAACAGGCTTGTCAGGGAAGATTTTAATCCATACCTGACCTGTACGCTTTGTATAACGGGTAAGCGCAATACGTGCTGCCTCAATCTGGTTTGACTTAATCCAGCAGGGCTCCAGTGCTACCAGACCATACTCACCGTAAGTAAGAGTGTTGCCTCTCATTGCCTTACCGGTCATGGTGCCACGGAACTGTTTACGACGTTTTACTCTCTTCGGCATTAACATGATTATTTATCGCTCCCTTCCATCTGATTTCCCTTTGTAGGAAGAACTTCGCCTTTATAAATCCAAACTTTAACTCCAACCTTACCATATGTGGTATCAGCCTCTGCAAAGCCATAATCGATATCAGCTCTCAGAGTCTGAAGAGGAATAGTACCCTCGCTGTAGAACTCTGTACGCGCCATATCAGCTCCGCCAAGACGTCCTGCACAACAGGTCTTGATTCCCAGTGCTCCGGACTTCATGGTTCTGCCCATACAGGACTTCATTGCACGTCTGAAGGAAACACGGTTCTCAAGCTGCTGAGCGATGTTCTCTGCAACAAGCTGTGCATCCTTGTCAGGTCTCTTGATTTCCTTAATGTCAATCAGAACCTTCTTGCCGGTCATCTTTGCAAGCTCAGCCTTTGTAACTTCGATTTCTGCACCGCCCTTACCAATGATAACACCGGGCTTTGCTGTATGAATGATAACTCTTACTCTGTCAGATGCTCTCTCGATTTCAATCTTAGCAACACCTGCGCTGTATAACTTCTTCTTCAGATACTTTCTGATATTGTAGTCCTCTACAAGATAATCAGCGAACTCGCCTTCAGCGTACCACTTGGAATCCCACTCTTTAATTACTCCGACTCTTAAGCCATGAGGATTAACTTTCTGTCCCATTTGTCTGCTCCTTTCCTTACTTTCTCTCGTCCAGTACAACGGTGATGTGGCTCATTCTCTTCTCGATTCTGTAAGCCCTTCCCTGTGCTCTGGGGTGTACACGCTTCATAGTAGGTCCCTTGTTTGCGTAGCACTCAGCAACATACAGGTTGTCTTTGTTCATTCCGTTGTTGTTCTCAGCATTTGCAATTGCTGACTCAAGCAGCTTCTTAATCAGACTGGAAGCATATCTGGGATTGTACTCCAGAATAGCAAGTGCAGTCTGTACATCCTTGCCTCTGATTGCATCCAATACAAAACATGCCTTCTGTACAGATACTCTTGCGTAAGACAACTTTGCTGAAGGTCTTGTATCCTTCTGAGCATTTCTTTCTCTCTTAATTTGACTTCTATGTCCTTTAGCCATAGATAAATATCCTCCTATTCAGAATAATGGCAACGCATCCGCTACGGTACTTTCTTCCGCAGTCAGGATTGGAACCGCTTTTTGCCGCTCCCTGACTCCCTCCCGGGTAATCATGCGTTGATATATCAGCCTCATCATGACCCGGTCAAACCAGAATGACCCACAGGGTACATCCGGTCTGCCGTCAATGTCATAAATTATCTAACCTTGGACTTCTTCTCATCCTTACCGTGACCACGATAGGTTCTGGTTGCAACAAACTCACCGAGCTTATGGCCAACCATATCTTCGGTTACGTATACAGGAACATGCTTTCTGCCGTCATGAACTGCAATTGTGTGTCCCACAAAAGAAGGGAAAATTGTAGAACGACGGGACCAGGTCTTAATAACCTGCTTCTGTCCTGATGCATTTAATGCATCTACCTTCTTCAACAGGCTTGCGTCTGCGAAAGGTCCTTTTTTCAGTGATCTAGCCATTGTCTTTCCTCCTCAATTATTTGATTGCTCTACCGTTACGTCTTCTTACAATCAGCTTGTTGGAAGCCTTCTTGGACTTACGTGTCTTTAAGCCAAGAGCGGGCTTGCCCCAAGGAGTGCTCGGGCCGGGACGTCCGATACCAGTCTTACCTTCACCACCACCATGAGGATGGTCGTTAGGGTTCATAACGGAACCACGTACTGTAGGGCGGATACCCATATGACGCTTACGTCCTGCCTTACCAATCTTAACAAGGTTATGGTCAACATTTCCAACAACACCAACGGTTGCGCGGCATACAAGAGGAACCATTCTCATTTCGCCGGAAGGAAGACGAAGAGTTGCATACTTTCCTTCCTTAGCCATAAGCTGTGCGCTGTTTCCTGCGGAACGAACCAGCTGTCCGCCCTTTCCAGGATAAAGCTCTACGTTGTGTACCTGAGTACCTACAGGGATTTCAGACAAAGGCAGGCAGTTTCCTACATGAACTTCTGCGTTTGCGCCGTTCATAACCTTCATGCCGTCTGTCAGTCCTTCGGGAGCAAGGATATATGCCTTCTCACCATCTGCGTAGCAGATTAATGCGATGTTTGCTGTTCTGTTCGGGTCATATTCGATACCGATTACAGTAGCAGGAATGCCATCCTTATATCTCTTAAAATCTACGATTCTGTACTTTCTTCTGGAGCCGCCGCCCTGGTGTCTCACAGTAATCTTACCCTGATTGTTACGACCTGCATTCTTCTTAAGGGAAGTGCAAAGGCTCTTCTCCGGTGCTGTCTTGGTGATTTCAGCGAAATCAGAGCCAGTCATATTTCTTCTGGAGGGTGTATAGGGATTATATGTCTTAATACCCATTGTCTTATCTCCTTTTCTCGATTCTTTGCGCAACTTGTTTCAAGTCGCATACATTAACCCATCTTACAGACCTGCAAAAATTTCAATATCCTTGCTGTCGGCTGTCAGAGTAACGATAGCCTTCTTTGTCTTTGCAGTCTTGCCTGTAACCATACCACGTCTTTTGTTCTTTCCGTCACAGTTCATGGTATTTACGTTCTTTACCTTTGCGCCGTCGAACATCTTCTCAACAGCTTCCTTAATCTGAGACTTGTTAGCCTCTGTATGAACCAGAAACGTATACTTCTTCTCGCCCATGCCAGCCATACTCTTCTCGGTAATAACCGGTTTGAGGATTACGTCATAGTATTTAATGTCTGCCATTATGCGTACACCTCCTCGATTTTTGCAACAGCATCCTTTGTCAGAACAACTGTCTTAGCCTTCATAATGTCATACACATTGATGGTGTTTACCAGAGTGGTATTTACACTTGCAACATTCTTTGCAGACATTACAACATTTGCATCATTCTCAGCAATAACAACCAGGCCCTTTTCAACCTTTAAGTTGTTCATTACGTTTACGAAATTCTTTGTCTTGATTTCATCAAACTTCAGTTCATCTACAACAATCAGCTTGCTGTCCTGAACCTTGCTTGTCAGTGCAGACTTCAAAGCTGCTCTCTTCTCTTTCTTGTTCAACTTGAAAGAGTAATCTCTCGGAACGGGAGCAAATACAACTCCGCCGCCGGTCCACTGAGGAGAACGGGTTGAACCCTGTCTAGCATGACCGGTTCCCTTCTGTCTCCAGGGCTTTCTTCCGCCACCGGATACCTCAGAACGGGTCTTTGCCTTCTGGGTTCCCTGACGATTATTTGCAAGCTGCTGTACAACTGCCATGTGTACCAGGTGCTCATTTACTTCCACACCAAATACTGCATCGTTTAATTCGATTGTACCAACTTCCTTGCCTTCCATATTATAAACAGATACGTTTGCCATCTGATTGGTCCTCCTTTCGCACTAAACTATGCCTCGACCTTTGTGGTCTCTTTGATGGTTACTAACGCCTTCTTAGGTCCGGGTACTGCACCCTTTACCAGAAGAAGATTCTTTTCAGCATCTACTCTTACAACTTCCAGATTCTGAACAGTTACCTTTACACAACCCATATGTCCAGGCATTCCCTTGCCCTTGAATACACGGCTGGGGGAAGAACATGCACCGTTGGAACCCTGATGACGATGGAACTTGGAACCGTGCTTCATAGGTCCTCTGTGCTGACCGAGTCTTTTGATTGCGCCCTGGAATCCTTTTCCCTTGGAAATTGCAGTTGCATCAATCTTGTCGCCTTCAGCGAAGATATCTGCCTTAATCTCTGCACCCAGGCTGTATTCCCCAGCGTTCTCAAACTTGAACTCTCTGATATATCTCTTGGCGCTTACGCCTGCCTTCTTGAAGTGGCCTGCTTCTGCCTTGTTAACACCGTGGCTGTGGATTACAGTCTTCTTTCCGCTTGCATCCTTGTTAACAATCTTTTCCTTCTTGTCTACGAAGCCTACCTGTACTGCGCTGTATCCATCGTTCTCAGCTGTCTTAATCTGTGTTACTACACAGGGACCTGCCTGAAGAACAGTTACGGGAACCAGCACGCCATCTTCATTGAAGATTTGAGTCATTCCGACTTTGGTTGCCAAAATTGCTTTCTTCATTTTTCCTCTCTTTCTGCCTTTCTCCGGCATTCTACATAGCGGACCACCCGATTACCGTTGCGTCATAACCGTTTTCCCTTTTGGCAGCCGTTTTTCCGCGGCATGGGAAGGTGTTCTTACGTCTAGTAGAGGTTTGATTTTTTTACTTACTTGTTTTTCATTTTAATATCAATGTAAACACCAGCAGGCATTTCCAGTCTCTGTAAAGCATCAACTGTCTTCTGTGTCGGTGCAATGATATCAATCAGTCTCTTATGAGTTCTCTGCTCAAACTGCTCTCTGGAGTCCTTGTACTTGTGTACAGCTCTCAGAATCGTTACAACCTCTTTCTTAGTAGGCAGCGGCACAGGTCCACTCACCTCAGAACCGGTCTTCTTTACAGTTTCGATAATCTTTTTAGCAGAAGCATCTACTAACTGATGCTCATAAGCCTTCAGGGTAATTCTCATTACTTGACTTGCCATAAAAAAAGTCGCCTCCTTTTCGCACTTTCAGTTCAAGGCATTTCGCCTTCAGTACGACAAGCGGTGACTGTACACTCTCCCGTGTGTGTCCTAAACCCTTACGCAACTAACTCAGATTTCTTGCTCACACGTCGTTTCTGCAAACTCGCAGACTCTCAAATGGTACAGTGACTTGTCGTCAGTTTCCTAACTTGACATTCGCTCCACGGAAAACCTGTCTATCATTGCTGGTAAACAGCAACCTCACGCTTCATCGCTATCATGCCACAGCAATTGGTATTATACATGGATTGTTCTGGAATTGCAATACTTTTTTTAATTTTTTTCACTTTTTCTTTACTTCATATTTTTTTTCATGTATATTAGTTTCAGAATAACAGATGATGCCCCCGGATTGTTCCGTGCTCCGCACTCTCACAATCCTGCCGCCATTCGCATATCGCGAAGCTGACGCTTCACTTTTATGCTCATGTTGGAGCGGGGCGCTAAACCTTGCGTCCGCTCCTGTGCAAGCACGGAGCCGGACTAAGGTTTGCTCCCCTGGCATCAGAAAGGAATAATTTATGTGGATTGCAGATAACTGGAAAGATTATGAAGTGTTGGATACCTCCGGTGGAGAAAAGCTGGAGCGCTGGGGAGATTATATTCTGGTGCGCCCGGATCCCCAGGTTATCTGGAATACACCTCATGAACATTCCGGATGGAAAAACAAAAACGGGCATTACCACCGCAGCATAAAGGGAGGCGGCGAATGGGAATTTTTCAAGCTGCCAAACGAATGGACGATTTCCTACGATCTTTCTTCTATATATAATAGGAAGATTCCCCTTACCTTCCATTTAAAACCCTTCAGTTTCAAGCACACCGGGCTCTTCCCGGAGCAGGCTGCCAACTGGGACTGGTTTTCCCGGCTGATACAGGAGCGGAAACAGCAGAACCCGGAACGTCCCATAAAGGTTTTAAATCTTTTTGCCTACACCGGAGGCGCTACACTGGCTGCTGCTGCAGCCGGAGCCACCGTCACCCATGTGGATGCCTCAAAGGGAATGGTTACATGGGCAAAGGAAAATGCAGTAAGCTCCGGTCTTGGAGAGGCTCCCATCCGCTGGCTGGTTGACGACTGCGTTAAATTTGTGGAGCGGGAAATCCGCCGGGGCAATCAATATGACGGAATCATCATGGACCCGCCCTCCTACGGAAGAGGTCCCAAGGGTGAAATCTGGAAAATCGAAGAAAGCATCTGGCCCTTTATTGAACTGACCTCCCAGATTCTATCCCCGGATGCCCTCTTTTTCCTCATCAACTCCTATACAACAGGTTTGCAGCCTGCAGTTCTTTCCTATATGATAAATACCTCCATCGTAAAGCGGTTTGGCGGACAGGTGGAAGCTGCTGAAATTGGGCTTCCCGTAACCGAATCCGGTCTGATTCTCCCCTGTGGGGCTTCCGGGCGTTGGAGCAGACAATAAGTTTTTCCGCCCCTTCCATTGCGTCCCTTTTCCGGATGATATATAATAAAACAGGCAATTATCATTACATTTCAGAAAGGCTTACCATGATTAAGCGATTATATACTCTTCCGAAATTCAAACAACATTTATACAGTCTGCTCATTTCTATTCTGGGCATGGGCGCTGCCGTAGCCTGTTCCAGCTTCTATTGCCTTTTCTTTGAAGAAACTGCTGTAAACATGGCGCTGATTTTCATCCTCTTCCTGATTCTGATTTCCTGTAACACCACCGGCTATTTCTATGGCATCCTCTGCTCCGGCTTTATCATACTCTGGTTCAACTACCGTTTTACCTATCCCTTCCATTTTCTGGATTTCACCCGGAAGGGCTACCCCATGACCTTCCTTTTCATGAGCATCATCACCGTTTTAATCAGCCTGCTTTCCTCCAGAATTGCCCTCCATTACCGCTTCCTGATGGAAAAGGAGCGCGTTCTTGCAGAGGCAGAAATGGAACGGATGCGGGCAAACCTTCTGCGGGCAGTTTCCCATGATTTGCGGACACCCCTGACAGGAATTATCGGAAACAGTCAGGCTTATCTGGATAACCGGGAGCTTCTGACAGAGGACGAAAAGACCGATATTATCACCAACATTTACGAGGATTCCTCCTGGCTGGTAAACATGGTAGAAAACCTCTTAACCATCACCCGGATTCATTCCAGCCTGTCCATTAAGACCTCCGAGGAACCTCTGGAGGAGGTCGTCGGGGAAGCCCTGATTCGCATGCAGAAACAATACCCCAACTGTGTCATCCACGCAAAAATTCCGGAGGACTTTATTCTGCTTCCCATGGATGCGGTTCTGATTGAACAGGTCATCATCAATCTGCTGGAAAACGCCTTAAAACACTCCGGCTCCGATTCTCCCATTGATTTTATTGTGGAAAATGATTCCCGGAACGTTACCTTTATTGTCCGCGACTATGGAAATGGCATTTCCAAAGCCGCCCTGTCCCGGCTTTTCAGCGGTACCCCTATCAGCTCGCCTGAGGCGGACGGTCAGAAGGGTGCCGGTATCGGACTGGTTATCTGTAAAACCATTATCGATGCCCACCATGGCACCATTCTCGGAAGGAACCACGAAAACGGCGCCGAATTTCTTTTTACCCTGCCAAAGAAAAAGGAGGAACACCCATGTCCGAAAAAATAACACTGCTGCTGATTGAAGACGACCAGAATATTGCTTCCTTCCTCAATGCTGCCCTGAAGGGCACCGACTACGTCCTCGTCCACGCCACAAGCGGCAGCGAAGGCTTAAACCTTGCTTCCACCAGCCAGCCCGGCGTTATCCTTCTGGATTTGGGGCTGCCGGACATGAATGGTTTCGAGGTGCTACGACGGCTCCGCACCTGGAGCAATCTACCCGTCATCGTTGTTTCCGCCAGACGCAGCGAACAGGACAAGGTAACTGCCCTGAACCTTGGCGCAGACGATTACGTTTCAAAGCCCTTCGGCACAGACGAACTGCTGGCGCGCATCCGTACCTCCATGCGCCACAATCATTCCGGGATGCCTGAATCCGTCTACCGGGCAAAGGATTTGGAAATCCATTTTGGGAAGCATATGATTCTGCTCCGGGGTGAAGAGGTCCACCTGACCCAGATTGAATATCAGCTTCTGGAGCTCCTCGCAGAACATTCCGGCAAAGTGCTGACCTATAATTACATTATGAAAGCCATCTGGGGACCCTATACGGATAATGACAATCAGATTCTGCGGGTCAACATGGCAAATATCCGCCGGAAAATTGAACTCAACCCTGCCCAGCCGGAATACCTTTTCACGGAAGTCGGTATCGGCTACCGTATACTGGAATCCAACGCGCCGTAAATTAAGTCCGAATCCGGTATAACCATCTGCATCCCCTTCCTTACATCATCGGAGCTACAATCCGCATCAGGAAGCCTGCAATCTTGTCCCACAGCTTCATTTTCTTATAATCTTCGGTGGTAATTTCAATACATTTTCCCAGAGTGTCCTGCATATCCTGTTCTATCCGCTCTATCTCCCTGCTCTGATAGAGAATCACACCGCACTCGAAATGATGATACAGGCTGCGGTAATCCAGATTCACCGTTCCCACTACCGCCTTTTCACCGTCTACCGCAAACACCTTAGCGTGTACAAAGCCCGGCTCATACTCACAGATTCTGACCCCTGCCTCCAGCAGCTCATTATAATAGGTCTTTGCTAAATCAAAAGCGTACTTCTTATCCGGCACATGGGGCATAATGATAACAACCTCTACCCCACGCTTTGCCGCATAGGTCAGCGCCACTATCATCTGATAATCCAGAATCAGGTACGGAGTCATAATATGGATATAGGTATGGGCGGTATGAATCATGTCCATGTAAACCCTTTCTCCTACCCGCTCCGGTCCCAGAGGAGAAACACTGTAAGGAATCACATAGCCATCCTGCTCAATTCCCTCCTGTTCAGGACAGGTATATTTTTCATATTGCTCCGGCTGCTTTTCCGATACGTTCCACATTTCCAGAAACATATAGATAAACCGCTCCACTGCCTTTCCCTGAAGCCTGATACCGGTATCCTTCCAGTGTCCGAACCGTACCTTCTCATTGATATATTCATCCGCCAGATTGATTCCGCCGGTAAATGCCACTTTTCCGTCCACCACAAGCACCTTGCGGTGGTCACGGTTATTATAATGAGGTGAAAAAATCGGTTTAATCGGGGCAAACATTTTACAATGGATACCCTCTTTTTCCAGAAGCTTCGGGTAGGAATTGGGCAGGTTGAACAGCACGTCCGTACCATCATACATAAAGCGTACCTCTACACCCTCCGCTGCCTTACGCTTCAAAATTTCATGGATAGTATCCCACATCCGTCCTTCGCTGACAATAAAGAACTCCACAAAAATATATTCCTTTGCCTGCTCCAGTGCTTCCACCATGTCCGGAAACTGCTCATCCCCCAGGGCATAATATTTTACCTGGGTGTTCGTATAAACCGGACTGTTGTCCCGATGATACAGATAATAGGAAAGCTGTCCCATATGGGGACTTTCCTGCCTGAGTTCATCCCAGACCTTCTTATCTCCCGTGATATGCTCCTTCGTGATATCCGCCAGATTTTTCAGACGGTTCCGCATTACCTTTGTTCCCGGCTGCATGATAATTGTCATATAAAAAATAGCACCAAAAATTGGGAAAATAGCAATCAGAAACATCCAGGAAAGCTTCATATCCGGATTCCCTCTTGTATTGAAAATATGAAGCACCGCCACTGCACTGATAATCAGGAACAGTACATAAAACCATATACTGTATCTCCGAAGCTGCACATACCCTAATGCAAGCACAACAAGCTGCGCTACAAATGCCAGCAGAATAATTGCCGTTCTGCCGTAAATAACTGTTTTAATATTTCCCAGTCTGCCCTGTTTTCCCTGTTTTTCACTCTGGCTCATAATACCTGCAAGTCCTTTCTTTCCAAAAATTCCCGGAACGCAAACACCCGGAAGGGCTTTTCAAAAATCATTTCCATTCCGCTTGCCGCTGCCATTTCCTGCATTTTTGTTCCCGCCTCTGTGGTAATTCCCACAACACAAAGCTCTCTGCTGTCGCTTCTTCCCGCATTTCTTATCTGTCTGGAAAGGGCAAAGCCATCCATCCCCGGCATCTTAATATCCGTCAGCACCACACTGTAATATCCATTCTCAGATACCTGATATTTATCCCATGCCTCTTCCCCACTTTTACACCTGTCGCTCTGATATCCTTCCATTTCCAGAAGTTCCTCCATCATATCCAGATTTGCCGGATTATCGTCCACCAGAAGCACCCGGATATCCCCCGGGTGAATCCATTTTCCCTCCTCAGCCCGCCGCAGCTTTAAAATCATGGTAAAACAGCTTCCCTTTCCCTCATGGCTCTCCACCTCCAGCCTGCCCTCCATGGCATCCAGTGCCATCTTCGCCAAGGTAAGCCCCAGTCCGCTGTCCACCATTGGGTTCGCATTCTCTCTGGCAAATGCTTCAAGGATTAACGGTTTAAATTCCTCCCGGATGCCGATTCCGTTATCCAGTACGGAAAAAGCAATTTCATCCGTTCTGTCCTCCTGTCCCAGCAGTCTTATCTGTAACCGGATTTCTCCGCCCTGCCCGGTAAAATGAAAGGCATTGGAAAGAAAAGTATCCAGCACCTGCAGTACCCGCAGCTCATCCCCGATATATTCCCTGGAAAGAGTTTTGTCATACTCTGTTTCAAAACGGATTTGCTTTTGGGCATATTCCGTCCTGCCGTAAAGTTCTCCGCATATCTGTGCAAGCCTTTCCAGTAAAAACGGAGCTTTCTTACAGGAAAGCTGCCTCTCCTGCATCACCCCTACCTGCACCATATCTTCCATGGTTCTTAAAAGATATCTGGTCAGAATATCCCCATTTTCCGTAAATCTCTCCAGATGCCCTGTGGATTCTTCCTGCTTTTCCTCCAAAATTTCCTCCCGGAGCGTTTTTACCGGATTCTTAAGATGCTGCGCCAGATATCTGAGATATTCTGTCTTTTCGCTCTCCGCCCTTCTTGCTTTCTGGGCTGCTTCCCAGAGTCTTGCCTTGTAAAATTCCTCTGCCTTTACGGACTCATGCACCATCCTCGAATACATCAGAATCTGCTCCGGTTCCTCTTTTACCGGAAGCACCGTTGCCTGTATCCACTGGTATTCCCCATCATACATTCTCCGGTAAATACAGGTATCCCCGTCTGGCTTTTTATCGCAGATACGCCGCATGCTTTCCAGAGAGGTAAAGGCGCGGCATTTTTCATAATCCTCTGAATGTATCGTCATCAGAAACTTTTCCCGGAAATTCTCCCAGCTATACTTTTTAAACAGCTCTATTTCCCTGTTTTCCTGCTCCTTGATAAAAATACAGATGCCCGTTTCACAGTTTATCTTGGCAATTCTGGGAAAGGAACCGGCGATTGCCCCCAGAGACAATTCCACCAGCCTGTTCTTCTGATTAAACCTCCGATAAGCGGCATAGAGCGTATACACCACTATCAGTCCCAGACAAATATACACGACAACATGGAGGAGAACCATCCTGCTCTGATAGTCATCCCCCACGCTTCCAACGTTGAACTCTTTATCTGCCTTTAAAAACCACAGTGCGCAGCCTGCAAAACTGCCAAATATTGCAGCCAACGCCACCGTAGTCCCAACGGGAATCCCTCTTCCCTTTTTCATCTATTCCCCCGCTTCCTGCTCCAGAAATCCGTTCAGATTTTTCAAACATCTGTACAGGACTTCCATATCCTCCTCATTCAGGTCCTTTACCAGTGCCCGTATCATTTTTCTGTGAAAATCCCTGTGATGATAAAAGGCTTTTTTCCCCTTTTCCGTCAGCGTCACATAAACCACCCGCTTGTCTTCCACACTGCGGGTTCTGACAATATACCCCTTCTTTTCCAGTCCGTTCATATTAGTTGTCAGTGTGCTCACCGTAATGGACAGCCTTCTGGCAATTTCCGACATATTCCGCGGCTCTTCCACTCCGATTGCTTCAATAATATGCATATCGTTATTGGTGATATCCCTGTATTCCTCTGTAATGACCGCCTTTGCCTCCAAATCCATCACATGATTAAACAGATTTACCAGCAGTTCGTTCAGAGATTTCTTTGCAAGATGCGCCATGTCGCTGCCCTTCTCCCGTTTTACCTACGCACTTTTTTCTACTACTTTAACTATATCAATTTTTTAGAAAAAGTCAACCAATTTACCATTTGAGTACACATTTACCAGACCAGTACACATGCCCCCCAGGTCAGCCCCGCACCGAAGCCGGACAGTACCAGCACCGCTCCGGGTTCAATTTTCCCGGCTTTATTCCATTCATCCAGAAGAACCGGAATTGCTGCCGAGGACATATTCCCAACCCGCTCCAGATTCGTGGGAAATTTTTCCTGTTCCACCTCCAGCCTTTTTGCAATTCCTTCCAGTATCCGCCTGTTTGCCTGATGCAGAAAGAACAAATCCACCTCTTCCGCTTTCTTGTCCGCCTTTCCCAAAGCTTCCCGTATCACCTCCGGAACCTGCCTGACAGCAAAGGAAAACACCTCTTTTCCCTCCATACGAATATAAGGAGCTTCCATTGTTCCATGTGCAAAGGGGCTCTGCAATGCTCTTGTATCACACCGCAGCACCTCCCCCCGGCTGCCATCCGAATGCTGGGCAAAAGCCAGAAGCCCTCCTTTTTCTGATTTTTTCACCAGGACTGCCCCTGCGCCGTCCCCAAACAGGATACAGGTTCCCCTGTCCTGAAAATCTACCAGCTTGGACAATACCTCTGCACCGATTACCAATGCCCTCTCACATATTCCCGCTTCAATATATGCCCATGCTGTATGCAGGGCGAACAGAAAACCGGCACATGCCCCGTTCAAATCCATTGCCACCGCATTTACCGCACCGATTCTGCCCTGTACCTGACAGGCAACCGAGGGAATCGCCCGCTCCGGGGAGCAGGTCGCCACAAGGAGAAGCTCCACCGCCTCCGGCTTCTCCCCCGCATCCTCCAACGCCTTAAACGCTGCCTCTGCTCCAAGCTCCGCCACCGTTTCCCCGGTGGAAACATAGCGGCTCGCAATTCCGGTTCTCTCCCTTATCCACTCATCGCTTGTTTCCACAAGCTGCTCCATCCGCTGATTATCTACTCTTTTCCGGGGCAGTGCACTCCCCGTTCCCATTATCCTGACTGCCATAACTGTCCCTTTACCTTTTAAAATTTCCGGAATCTCTCATATCTTTCCCCGGCAATTTCCCTGCCGCTTTTTCCTTCATATTTCCCCAGAAATTCCTTTATCTGTTCCTTTAAATATTCTCCAATCGCTTCCACTGTTCCCTCATCCGCTCCGCCAAATTCCGGGATAATCTTTTCAATAACATGAAGCTTTTTCAAATCCTGGGCGGTAATGTGCATCACAGCGCTTGCCTCCCTTGCTCTGGAGGCATCCTTCCATAAAATAGAAGCAAAACCCTCCGGCGAAAGAATGGAATAGGTTGCATTTTCCAGCATCCAGACCTCATTCCCCACTCCTGTTGCCAGGGCACCGCCGCTGCCACCCTCCCCGATAAAAATACAGAGCACCGGCACCTTCAGGGCAGACATCACCTTTAAATTGCGGGCAATGGCTTCTCCCTGCCCCCGCTCCTCCGCCTCTATCCCGCAGAACGCACCGGAGGTATTGATAAAGCTGATAACCGGTCGATTGAATTTTTCTGCCTGCTGCATCAGCCGGAGTGCCTTTCGATATCCCTCCGGCATAGGCATCCCAAAATTTCTTTCCTGACACTCCGCCAAGTTTTTCCCCTTGTGCCCGGCAATCACAGTCACAGGCTGCCCGTCCAGAAAAGCAATCCCGCCGGTTACTGCCCGGTCTTCTCCAAAGCACCTGTCCCCATGAGCTTCCACAAAATAGTCAAAAATATATGCCATATAATCCTCTGCCTGTGGACGCTCCACCTTTCGGACTGCCTTTACCTTCTCCCATGGCTCCTTGCCCCGTACACGGAAGCACTGTTCTTTTAAAATCTCACTCAGCACAAAATGAAACTCCCTGCCCGGAGCAAATTCCGCATAGCTTCCCTCCCTTCCCTGATGTGCCTTTACCAGACAGTAAATGGTTTTCTTTAGATTTTCCCTTTTGACAATTCCATCAATCATACCATGCTCCAGCAGAAATTCCGCTGTCTGGAAGCCCTCCGGCAGCTCCTGCCCGATGGTCTGCCGAATCACCCTCGGTCCCGCAAAGCCAATCAATGCCCCCGGCTCCGCCATAATCACATCCCCCAGCATGGCAAAGCTTGCCGTTACCCCCCCTGTGGTAGGGTCTGTCAGGACGGTGCAGTAAAGAAGCCCTGCCTCTCCCAGCTTTTCTATCGCTGCCGCGGTTTTTGCCATCTGCATAAGAGAAATAATGCCCTCCTGCATTCTCGCCCCGCCGGAACAGCAGAACAGAAACACCGGTAGCTTTTCCTCCAAAGCCCGTTCCATTGCAGCGGTTATTTTCTCCCCTACGGTATGCCCCATGCTTGCCATCATAAAGCGTGCATCACAGATTCCCAATACAATTTCCTCTCCGAACACCCGGCATTTCCCCACCGTAACTGCCTCGTCCAGACCGGTTTTTTCCTGCATCTCAGCAATTTTTTCTGCATACCCTTCATAGGCGAGTGGATTTTTTACCGGCAGATTTTCAAACCAGGGTTCAAAGCTGCCCGGGTCTGCCACCATCCGAATTCTGTTAGGAATTTTCACTCTGAAATAAGCTCCACATTCATAACAGACATATCGTTTTCTGACCACCCGCTCTCTGTCCAGAAGTTTCTTACATTTCGGACAGGAAATCATCACTCTTTCTGTTTCCGGCTTTTCCGCCGCATCCTTCTCTCCTGCTTCTTTCTGGTTTCCGTCCTTTTTATTTCCCGTTTCCCAGTGGAACAGGCTCCATTTTCCCGCAAAAAAGTCTGCCCGTTTTTGCTTGAATTTCAGATTTCTTCTCATTTTATACCCATTTCTGCACATACTGCCAATACTTGAATTCTATTGTTAATCTTTTCCCACTATTTTACTGCAAAGGTCAGTTCTGCTCTTGCCACCGGCTCTCCATTGACAGAAGCAGTTCCTCTGCCCACTCCAATCGGTCCTTTCTGCTTCTCTATGCTCACTGTCAGAAGCAGTTCATCCCCGGGCAGGACAGGCTTCAGAAAACGTACCTTATCCAGGGCTGCAAAATAGGCTGTTTTCCCCTTCCACTCCGGCTGGGACAAAATTGCCACTGCCCCTGCCTGCGCCATTGCTTCTACTATCAGTACCCCTGGAAAAACCGGATTTCCCGGGAAATGTCCCTGAAAACAGGGCTCTCCCATGCTTACCAGCTTTCTTCCCACGACACGTTTCCCCGCCTCCAGCTCTTCGATGGTGTCAAGCATCAGAAACGGAGGTCTGTGGGGGATGATTTCCATAATTTTCCCTGCTGTATAAAGCGACATATCTTCTCCTCATTTCCGCGCACGTTCTTTGCGCATATTTTTCATACTAATCCCCATTCCGCAGGCATCCCTTTGCCGAAGGAATCGCGAACTGAATTTCAGATTCAGTTCTGCGATAAAGGCTACTTTGTGACGCCTGCGGCACAATATAGCCAAAGTCATATAAATATGACTTGTGAAACTTAGAACTTCTTCACGAAAGAGCCTTTGCTCTGAGTGATTAGAAGTTCTTTTCACACTATTCCCTGTACTTCCCCACCAGCAGACTTGCATTATGTCCTCCAAAGCCCAACGAATTACTCAGGGCAAAGGGCACCTCCTCCGATACTCCCTGTTTACAGTAATCCAAATCCAGCTCCGGCTCTGATTCCCTCAGTCCCACCGTTGGATGAAGAAAGCCCTCCTCCATCTCCATGATGCAGGTAATCAGTTCCACGGCACCTGCTGCCCCCAGAAGATGTCCTGTCATGGATTTTGTGGAATTGATTTTAAGGTGCTTTGCATGCTCCCCGAAGGCAAGCTTAATCGCTCTTGTTTCAAATAAATCATTGAGATGGGTTCCCGTACCGTGGGCATTGATATAGGTTATCTCCGCAGGAGAAACTCCTCCGTCTGCCAGGGCATCCAGCATGGCACGGGCTGCCCCTGCTCCGTCCTCCGCCGGAGATGTTATATGGTAGGCATCCGAGGTACTTCCATAACCAAGTATTTCTCCATAAATATACGCATTTCTCTGTCTTGCATGGGAAAGCTCCTCCAGCACTAAAACCCCGGCTCCCTCTCCCATGACAAAGCCCCTTCTGTCCTTGTCAAAGGGCAGGGAACAGCGCTCCGGGTCTGTGCTGTCCGACAGGGCAGTCAGGGCTGAAAATCCTGCAATCCCGAGGGGGGTGATGGCACTCTCCGTTCCCCCTGCCAGCATCACATCCGCCTCCCCGTACTGAATTGAGCGGAATGCTTCACCGATAGAATGGGTTCCTGTGGCACACGCCGTTACCACATTCAGGCTTTTTCCCTTTAATCCGTACCGGATACTGACATTTCCCGCTGCCATATTGGAAATCATCAGCGGAACAAATAAAGGACTTACCTTTGAAGCGCCCTTCTCCAACAGCCGGCCGTATTCTCTTTCCATTGCCTGCAGGCTGCCGATTCCGCTGCCGATAGCGCAGCCCACCCGGTAGGCATCCTCTTCCTCCAGCTTCAGCCCCGCATCCTCAATAGCTTCGCCCGCTGCTGCCACAGCAAACTGACTGAAGGCTTCCATCCGCCTTGCCGCTTTCCTGTCCATATAATTTTCCGGCTGAAAATCCTTTACCTGGGCAGCCAGCTTGCATTTATATTCTGCGGTGTCAAAGGTGGAAATCGGAGCAAAGCCGGTTTTTCCCGCCCTGACAGCCTGCCAGAATTTTTCCACGCCGCATCCTAAAGGCGTTATCGCTCCCATCCCTGTTATCACAACTCTTCTTTTCATACCCTTTTCCAAACCTTTCTTCCTACATGCAGAGCCCGCCGTCCACACAAATCACCTGACCCGTAATATAGGCGGCTCCCTCTCCTGCCAGAAATGCCACAAGGGCTGCCACCTCCTCCGGCGTTCCCATTCTTCCCGCCGGAATGGATGCCACCGCACATTCCCTTGCCCGCTCCGGCATCTTCTCTGTCATTTCTGTTTCCACAAACCCGGGTGCCACCGCATTGACGCAGATTCCCCTGCCCGCCAGTTCCCTTGCGGTACTCTTTGTCAACCCGATAACCCCTGCCTTGGAAGCTGCGTAATTTGCCTGTCCCGGATTTCCCATAATGCCGGATACAGAAGTAATATTGATAATTCTGCCGCTTCTCTGCTTTAAAAACTGCCTGGCAAAAAAACGGGTCGTGTGAAAGGCACCCTTCAGATTCGTACCAATCACTCTGTCAAAGTCCTCCTCCTGCATCCTGACCAGAAGATTATCTCTGGTAATTCCCGCATTGTTCACCAGAATATCCAGCCTGCCGCACTTTTGTAAAATTACCCGGGTCATTTCCTCACAGGCATGAAAGTCCGACACATCACAGCCAATTTCCTCCGCCGCTCCCCCTGCTTCCCGGATTTTCTCCGCTACCTGCCGGGCTTCTGCCCCGGAGCCGCGGTAATTGATAAAGACTCTGGCGCCCTTCTCTGCCAGTTTCAGGGCAATCGCCCTGCCGATTCCTCTGGAGGCTCCCGTCACCAGCGCTACCTGTCCCTCCAGTTCCTTTTCCATGTTTTTTTCCAGTTCCATCTATTCTCCATTCCGAAGCTGCTTTTCCAGTTCCTCCAGTTCCTGCACTGTGCCAACCCGGTATACCCTGATATTCTGAGCTGTCTTTTTCAGAAAACCGGAAAGCGTTCTGCCCGGTCCTACTTCCACAAAAGTATCCACACCATCTGCTATCATATGCTCCATGCTTTCCCGCCATCTGACCCTGCCGCATACCTGCTTCTTTAAAAGCTCCCGGACAGCCTCCTTTTCTGTGACCGGCTGCGCCTCTATATTGCTGTAACAGGGAATCTCCGGAGCGTTCACCCGGACCTCCGAAAGGGCTTCTCCCAGCCGCTTCGCTGCAGGCTCCAGCAGGGGAGAATGAAAGGGGCCGCTTACCTTCAGCGGAACACACTTTCCACCTTCCTTACGGATTTGTGCGCAGACATTTCCTATTGCCTCTTCCTCTCCGGAAATCACAAGCTGTCCCACACAGTTGTCATTGGCAATCACTGCCACACCCCTTTCCCCGCGGCACAACTCTTCTACTCTTTCTCTCTCCTGCCCAAGCAGGGCAGCCATGGCGCCCCCTTCCGGATATGCCTCCTGCATGGCTTTTCCACGTACCTGAATCAGCCGGAATAAGTCCTCAAAGCTCATGACTCCTGCTGCCCCCAGTGCCCCATATTCCCCGAGGCTTAAGCCTGCGGCGCAGTCTGCCGAAATCCCCTTCTCCCGCAGCACCTCCAAGATGGCAAGCTCCAGGGTGAGCATGGCAAGCTGGGTAAATTCCGTTCTGTTTAATTCCTCTTTTCTGCTTTCCTCAAAGCAGAGGGCAGCCACATCCACCCCGGTTACGTCCCGGGCTGTGTGAAAAACCTTCCGTGCCCTCTCCTGTGTTTCATAAAAATCCTTTCCCATTCCGGTATACTGTGCTCCCTGTCCGGGAAAGACAAATGCCAGTTTACTCATGTCCTCTCATCAGCTCCTCTGCCTGTGTAACGATTTCCTCCAGAATTTCCCGGCAGCTTAATTCCTCCTTCAGCATACCTGCAATCTGTCCTGCCATCACGGTTCCCCCGGTAACATCTCCTTCCACAACAGCCCGGCGCAGCGCGCCCAGTCCCAGCCTTTCCAGGGTTTCAAAATCTGCTCCTTCCTGTTCCAGCCGCAGATATTCCCTTGTCATACTGTTTCTCAGGGAACGCACCGGATGACCTGTACTTAATCCGGTGACAACCGTATCAATATCCTTCGCCTGAAGTACCTTTTTCTTATAGTTCTCATGGATTCTCGTTTCCTTCGCCAGAAGAAAGCGGGTTCCTATCTGTACGCCTTCCGCGCCCAGCATCCTTGCCGCCGCCAGACCTCTTCCGTCCCCGATTCCTCCTGCTGCAATGACGGGAATCGACACCGCATCCACCACCTGTGGAACCAGGGTCATGGTCGTAAGCTGCCCGATATGTCCGCCGCTTTCCATTCCTTCTGCCACAACTGCATCCGCCCCAGCTCTTTCCATCAGCCTTGCCATAGCGGTGCTTGCCACCACCGGAATGACGGCAATCCCTGCATCTTTCCACTGTTTCATATATTTTGCAGGATTTCCTGCACCGGTAGTCACTACCCGGACACCCTCTTCACAGACAACCTGTGCAATTCCGTCTGCTTCCGGGTTCATCAGCATGATATTGACACCAAAGGGCTTATCCGTTAATTCTCTGGTTTTCCGAATCTGCTCCCGGACAAAATCCGCCGGTGCCCCGCCCGCTCCAATCAGTCCAAGCCCTCCGGCTTCGGATACCGCCGATGCCAGATGATATTCTGCCACCCATGCCATGCCTCCCTGCATAATGGGGGCTTCTATTCCCAAAAGCTTTGTCAGCGCTGTCTTCATGCCTCAATCCCTTTTTTCTGCAAATATTCCATGACATCGCCCACTGTCTTTAACTGTTCCAAATCCTCTGAAGGAATCTCGATTCCAAACTCTTCCTCCAGAGACATTACCATTTCAAATAAATCCAGAGAATCCGCATTCAAATCCTCCTTGAAGCTGGTTGCCTCCGTAATTTCCACACCATCTGCATTTAACTTTTCTTCAATTACTGCCTTTACCTTTTCTAACATTTTCTTTCTCCTTTTCTCTTTTTTCCTGTTTCTTTTCCCGTTCCTGTCACATCCTGTTCCATAGTTTGATATTCAAATTATTTGAATATCAAACTATTAGGCATAATACTACGCATTTTACAAAAAGTCAATAGCAAACAAAAAAAAGAAGCAATCCATCCCGGAAGGACAAATTGCTTCTTTCAATAAAAATCTTAAATTTTAAACTGCTTTACCATACCCTCAAGCTGCTCTGCAAAGGCTGCATTGTCTGTCGCCTTCTCGCCGGTATCTCCCGCATAGCCTACCATATCCGTTGCCTTCTGGGCAATATCGTTGACGCTGATTGCTGCCTCGCCCACCGTTCTGTTGATGGCTTCGATGGAACTGGTAATATCCTCAACGGTTTCCTCCAGATTGGAAATCGCCTCATGGATGGTATTCATATCGTTGGAAAAGCCCTGGGCACCCTGACTGTACTCTTCGCTGACCCGGATAAAGTTTGCATAATCTGCCATAACCGTCTTTTCCATGAAATCAATCATCTGCACCAGACATTTTTCCATGCTGTCCGCCGCGCCCTTCACTCCGGAAACAATAGAGGCAATCCGGTTTGCGGTATCCGTGGACTGGGCTGCCAGACTGCCGATTTCCCCGGCTACCACCGCAAAGCCTCTTCCCGCTTCTCCGGCTCTTGCTGCCTCAATAGAAGCATTTAAGGACAAAAGCTCTGTCTGGCTGGCAATGGTGGCAATCGCCTCGGTCAGCTCATTGATACGCTCAATCTCCTTTGCCTTTGCAATGGCTTCGTCAGATTCCTGCTTTACCTTTTTGTAAATTTCCACGGTCTTATCGTTGGCTTCCTCGGTATTCTTCTTTAAGCTGTCCGCCTTCTGAATAATCTCCTGTGCATGATTTCCGCTCTCCTGGGTCAGGGCTTCAATCTTATGGGTATTGGTATTGACATTTACCATCTTGTCGTCAATGACCTGAGTGGTTGCAGAGGTTTCCTCCATGCTTGCCGCCAGCTCCTCGCTGGTTGCGGAATTGTCGCAGGAATTGCTGTTCAACTCTTCTACAATCACCTTCAGACCGTCTGCATTGCCCCTCAGCTTATCCGCCGTCTTTGCAAGCCCCGTTACCATTTCCACAAGGCTGTCCCGCATCTTCTCCAGTGCGCTGCTCATCACGGCAGTCTCCCCGTGCCCTCTGGAAAGCCTTTTATCCTCTTCCCTTACCGTAAAATCCAGCTCTGCATTTCTGTTAATCAAAGCGGTCAGTTTATGTATCGGCTGTGCCACGGAGCGGGACACAACAGTTGCCAGAATAATCGCTGCCAGTAAGATTACCGCTGCCACAATCAGACATTGTATGGCAAAGGATTTTTCAGCCTGCAGCGCCACCGACTTGTCTGCAGAAATAACAATAATCGCCTGTCCGCCTCTTAAAACATTATAGCCTGCCAGCTTGGTTTCTCCCTTGAAATCATATTCCACCACTGCCGGCTCCGGTGTTTCTCCTGACTGAATCTTCTCCACCAGTCCCTTTACCACAGCATTTTCCACGCTCTGACCGATTTTGGATTCATCCGGATGATAGAGCATAATACCGTTTCCGTCTGTCACATAGCAATAGCTGTCCTCAATACCTTTGACACTCACATCAGAAAATATCTGCTTTAAATTATAGGTGTCCGGCATATTTCCGTTATTGTTCAGGACAGACAGCCGCAGCATGGAGCTGTACGCTGTGGTAACGGACTCCATATCCGATGTGACAAGCTGCATCACCGTCCGGTTAAAGGTATAAATCCCCAGAATCATAAACAGTGTCACAGCAGCAGCCACCAGAAAAACAGCCAGCGCCAGAATTCTGGTCTGGATACCATGAAACATCTTCACCTTTTTCGTCTGTACTCCCTTTTCCATTCTTTTTTCCTCCCTTTTGCTTTCTGATACTTTTTTATTTCTCAATACTTTTTTATTTCCTGATACTTTTCCTTCTGCGATTCATTATCATTATACACTACTTTTTTATTTTTTCTATCCCCCCTCCTAATTTTCGTCCTATTCTGTAAATCATCAGAAAATTGGACAAAAACTGCGCGAAAAAGCGAAAAATTACTCTTTCTGTTGAAATATTGGCAAAAAATGATATACTATATCATGATATGAGGGTCAAAAGGTACTTTGCCCCTCATTTGATATCTACGAATTACTTCGCTGCCAAAGCAGCTC